>Ga0315915_1000057_pt1 | contig 72736 bp, 35 predicted proteins | sample MpolbnodulesMG_FD_207738 | JGI IMG/M metagenome (GOLD analysis project Ga0315915, IMG submission 207738) | Medicago polymorpha root nodule microbial communities from Los Angeles, California, United States - branched nodules | ecosystem: Host-associated > Plants > Roots > Nodule | place: USA... | reverse complement strand
AGTGAAGGTACTGTAAATATGTGTGTAAGCATCATTAGAAATTTTTAAGATGTTGTTTGAAAAGTTGTCTTCAAAAATAAAAATAACAAAAAGACAAAAACATACTATATGAAAAAGTAGCATTAGAAGGTGGTTGATATATATAATATAAAAATCAAAATATAACTAAAAGAAATAACAAAAGAACAGGTGTTTGCCAAACCTGAAGAAGAAAAAAGGTTAAATCAAAAGAAGGTTGGTGTTTCGGATTATGCTCAAAATATGTGAATATGTGATTAACAAAAATTCCTTTATTTTTATTTTTTTAATAAAAAAACTCCTTTATTTATAGTTATCATTTTTATTAGAATATATTGCTAAAAGATAATATAATAACTAATTGAATAATATGGTGTTGATAGATTATATGGTAACTAATTGAAGCTTCTTTTTCTAAAAAAATGAAATAATTAATGGATATGAGAATGAAGGGTATCGTATGCAATTTGTTGAGATATTTTTGTTACATAAAATATTAGGAATTCAATAAAAAGTTAAGTAAAATATTTAATAGATAAGATCAAAAGTTTGTTGAGATATTTATGCCAAATTAAATATTGGTTCTAAAAAATAGAAAATAATAAAAGTATTGCGAATAAACGTGGAAGTGATATGTGGCATAAAAAACCTTACTTTATATATATATATATATATAGACTATTGATTGATATGAAGTATCTAACGATTTGGCCGGTATCTGATTTTTATGAGAAAATCTTATAGATTGTCTCTACTAATAAGGTTTCACCTTTCAAACATTTTTTTTTTCTTCCACAAAATTTAAACTCAATTTTTTTTTTTTCATTCACAAAATTTAAACTCAAATCTTATTTAAAAAAATCAAAATTTAAGTATACTCAGACCAATGTAATGTTGATATATAACGTTAACTTTATAAAAAAAGAAGGTTCATATTTTATACTCCCTCTGTTCTTTTTTAAATGACTTTTTAGGGTGAATTTTTCGTTCTTATTTAACTGTCTTTCTGGTATTTTAAGGCTATGATTTCTCAATTATACCCTTTGTCAATTACTTTTTATCTTTTTCAATAAAACTAATTAATGATATCTATTTGGAAAACTAAAGTTTCTTTTTTAAACAAAGTTCGTTTTTTTTTTATACAAAGTTTGTTTCTTGTTATCTTCAAATTTAAACAAAACTTTGTTCCAAACAATGGTTTCAAAAAGAGTTTAAATTCTATAAATAAGATGAGTAGCAATTGTTAACAATTTCGAGTGTGACTCTAGCATTGGTTGAAGTCATAGTTGAAGTCTTAACTTTGATTAAAGGAGGTGGAAGAAAGTTAATTTTTTCTTAACTTTTGATTAATGTAAAGTTGGAATAATTTTTATATTGACTTAAAATAATTAAAAAGATGTGCACAATATTTAGAAAATTGACAATTGTTTGTTATGAGAGAGAGTATGAAAACAAAATAGGAATTTGTTGGAGAAAAAGATAATAACTGACAATCATTTTTTACGAGAGAAAGATAACATATTAAATTTATAAGTGTGTGCAAAAAAATATGAATTTATTAGTGGATTAAAATGAGGGTATAATAGGAAGATATTGTGCAAAAATACACATCGCTATTTTTGTGTTAATTTTCTAAAAGGACACTTAAAAAGGAAAGGAGAGAGTAGTTTCTAATATAATCATAACAAAAATATAAACAAAACATAACTAATTTTACTAATATAATGTTATCATATACATAAAATAAAGGATTAATAGTGTTTTTTCCCTGTGAAATAGATCATTTTTGGTTTGGAATAAGTTGTTTTAAAAAAAAAAACTTTCCAAAATACCCTTTCTAATAGGCCATTTTCAAAAAAAAATAAATCCAGAAATTTGGTTTTTAAATGGCCTATTAAAGGGTATTTTTTTTTTTTTTAAAGGACTAATTCCAAACCAAATATTTTTTAAAAAATAAATCGAAAATAACATATTTTATAGGAGAAAAACGCTATTAACTCTAAAATAAACAACACCATTAGACCATTGTCAAAATGTGAGCGCTGTTATTAATTTGTCTCCGACAAACAAAATTTAACAGTGACCAAGGGGCACACCAATCCATTATTGGTGTTATAGTAGTTATTTAGTATAGATAGATAGCTTTACAGTCTCGAATAATGGAGCTATATTATGTTTGATTGGTTTTGACATCGAGCTCATCATCTACAACTTATTTACGACCAAATAGTTTTTTTTTTTTGGACGGATATAAGTTTTTTAATGTAAGAGTAACAATAATAATGGAAACCGAATAGGGTCGTATTTGGTAGCCTATAACATAACTTTTTTGGTTCCTTAAAATAAAAAACATAACTAATTTTACCAATATAATGTTATAATTTTTTAAATATTAGCTTTAATTTATAAAATCAATATTTTTTAAAGGATAAAATTTTTATGAAAATAAATAAATAAAAATAAACTATGGGTTGGAGTATACTGATAAATGATCAAAGCAGCAATGTACTACATAAATCTCAACCTTAGATTGAAAGGTTATATCGAATTCCATTTAAGACATTTGTAATATGATTATTTGTGTCGTTGTCATCAATAAAATTTTCCGCTGATGCACTAAATTTGAAGAACACAGTTCATTCCCAAACGTTAATCACTTTTAAAAAAAGAGAATCACGGTTGAGGAATATTAATATCTCAACTAAATCTATAGTTTGACAACAATATCTTAGATATAATTTGTGTGAAATTTGTGAATCTTACAACATTTAATTGTAGGGTAAATTATGTTTTCGGTTCCTAAAAATATACAAATTTTTCATTTTAGTCATAAAAAAGTTTTAAATCTCACTTTTGGTCTCTACTTTTAAGTTAACTCATGTGTAGCCTTCATTTTTTTTAATGAAAATTTTCACGAATGTTTAAAATATTATAAGAATCTCCCGGAAAAAAATTAGAATTTTTTAACAAAATATGAATTAATATGAATTAATATGAATTTCTAAGCGCTAAAAACATATTTAATTCATATTTTGTTAAATAGAAATTATTTTTAAATATATTTTTATAATATTATAAACAGTTATGGTAAATTTCGTTCAAAAAATAGAAAGGTTACATAATAGTTGACTTAAAAGCAAAGACTAAAATAGATGATGAAAATTGTTTTGGTGACTAAAAGTCGACTTTTTTAAAAAGTAATAAAACAAAAAATTAATATATTTATAAAAATCAAAATCATATTCAAACCTTAATTTCATTGAGCTATGCATCGAGAATCGAGTCTAATAAAATGGTCCCTTAAAAAACAATCTTATGCATTGGTATTAAATGACATCATTCTTGACGAACTCAATGAAGTATAAACTAATTTCATTTAAGCAACCGATGAATTATGTGATACAAGTATTTCGTAAGAAACCCTAAAAAAAAAGTTTCTATTAAAAAAAGCATTTCATAAAAAGTTATTGAGCATATATATGATATGAGGAATGATATAATCAAAGAATTACAACGACATAATTTGAAATTTTGTTTTCTTAATTAGTGCGTATTTAATCTATCTTTTTTCGAAATAAATTGTTGGCCAAAGTAAACCATCATTTCCCATTAGGTTGATTGATTGAGTGGTGTAAAGTGCTCGTGTGATTGCAACCATATACCTAAGGATAAAAAACGACTTTGGTGGGTTATTACAATTTTTTTTAAAGATGCTTTTAAGATTGTAGAACAAAGATAGAAAATTAAAGTGGATATCTCATTCTCAACAACTATAGTTTATTTTTTGTTCTTCTTCATGTCGGCAATCTTGGGGATAAACCGCTAACTAATTAAAGTCTCTCTCATTCCACGCACTGCTGCTTTTTTGTGTTTCGCCTTTACGTTTCCGCGTTTGAAAAACAAGTCTTGATTACGATCTTTTCCTTTATGAGAGATTGTGTTTTCAGCTGAAATTCCAATGAATAAATTGATGACATTTTTTTTAATAGAAATTAAAAAAAAAAGAGATTTATTCTAATATAATATATGAAAGTTGGTACACACCGTGATAATAATTTAAGCATAGCTCACACCTCATAATTTATTCTAAAACTAAAAATTAACCTTCAAAAATGAAAACCAAACATAAAAAATATGGCCAAACCGTTTGACCTTTGTAAACTTTAGGACTTTCTATAATAGAACCAAACAAGCACTGACTGATACACTAAATACACAAACTCTTGAAGACTTTTTACTTTGGTCACCTTTATGCACTAAAAATAAAAAAGACGTCAACAATGAAATAACAACACGCATTCTCAATTTTGCGTGGTAACTTGTGATTTAAGCCGGCCTTCAACTCGACGTGCATGTGTCAACTACAAAGAATACAATAGAAAACAATCCATAAGCCCACTATAAGAAGATGAGGTCACCGTTCTTCATTTCACACTTGGAGTTGGAATTGAAACCTACTACCGCAACCTCCACTTTCTTATCAAGATAAGCTACTTTTTTTAATTAAGATCGTTTAACCGCCTAATATTTTTGTTGGTATTTATCACTTTAGAAAGAGGATGATGAATTGTGTTGCGGTTGTCATTGGACATTAGGAGCTCAAATATAGAGAGACATACGTTAGGAAGCAAGACATTTATTATTATGGGTGAATTTGGATGCTCTCACGTATAAAAAATGTATACTATTAGAATGAGTATGTATTTTGAGGAAGAGAGTGTTCATAAATTTAGTGATCAAACATAACTCAAAGTGTTTTGTGTGCATTGAATCCGAACTAATTTGATTAAATCTAAAGTGGTTTGATTCGAGTAATTAATTTATAATTTTAAATCCGCAATCCGACCCTTTCAAAAAAATCGTAATATTTAATTTTATAACTTGTCAATTATGTTAAGATGTTGATTTAGAAGTGTTTAAAATTAGTTGAAATGTTAAAATTTAAAATTGTAGAATTTAGTTTAAGTATTAAATTTTTCATTTAAAAAAGGTATGCCTTATTAGCCCGAACCAACCCACTTATGTTCTTTTAGGCCAAATCAAATCTGATGAAATTTAATTAGGTCAAAGTCAACTCAACTTTAAATGTGTGTGATTGTTAAGGTTGTATGAGTTTGAAAATCTCAAATTAGCAAATGGGAGGGGTGTAGATAGTATTACACTTTACATTAGCCCATAAACTGCACCCGAATTCCCATTCGGATTCACAAACCGGGTACCCATGGATATTCATCGTGAAATATGAGAACCCGGTTACTGAAACAAGCGATGAATACGAGGTTGTTTTGTATGGATTAAACCGAAACATTGAAGCAATAATAATACACGTTCATCAAGCATCAATGGCTTCACCTACTATTCAAATGGCAACCTCAAAATTGGTTCTTCTTCACACAAACCCTTCGAGTCTTCCCAATAAACCAATCACTTTTGGGTCCAATTTCAAAGTTCATGTTCTTTCCTCTAACAACAATGGTGCAGCTTCTAGCTGCTCTTCTCATGAGGTCAGTTATTTTATCTTACTATATTTCGTTTTGTTTAGAAACAATTATTATAGTGTTGGATTTCTTGAAATGTTTGGTTATAAATATACACCTTATGTATAACTTTAGTATCATTTATTAATGGTTATCCTCTGCTACATGTTTGATTTCATGTAGTTGATTCGTGTTGGCTCAATGATAAGAACTTGACTTTGTAACGTCAACGGTAGTAGTCATATAGTTATATGTTTCTACTTTGAAAAATACCCTTTTGCATATTATGTTGTATCTAGAAGAATGCCATAAATGATTCAATAACCTATGAATTCTGGAAGAAAAAAAATTAAATATCTCAAGAGATAGGCGTCTGTGAACAGTTTCCCATTATCATATATAAGTTGTTCTTAAAATGCGAGCAATCAAAGATAGCAGATGGATCTTGATTAGGAAAGTTCATTCTGATGAGCGTTTGTAACACCTACCAGCACTGCATACTGTTTTTTCATTTTTCAAGCTGGGCCTAGCTTAACACAGATTTGAATAACAGATATAAGTGGTAGATACACGGGCTGAAGTTGCTTTTTGTTCTTCTTAGATTCTTTTGGGGATACACCAAATTTAAGTTGTTTCTAAATGCTAGTAAAATATAGAAATAGAATATTCTTTTGAGTTGGAGTTCATTATTATATCATTTGTCTTAAATGGCAAGAACTGAGAAAATTAAATGACATGCCTACCTATTCCGCACATTGAAGTAGCCTGGAATCAGATCAAATAATTTCAGGTATCAACTATGCCAATAAGTTTTTATACACAATAGGAGAGTGGAGCACAATAACTCCAGGTATGCTACTATTGAGTACTGTTGAAGTTATAAGTTTCTAGAAGGGAGATGGGATGGAAAAAATAAAGACATTCATGGTTGCCAAACTCTCGGATTAACTTAGAATAATATTAAATTAGGACTCTAGGAATCAAATTTGAGTTAACTTGCTTACAATATCGTTCCTCTATAGAATTGCATAGAATCATGATTTGGAGGAAGATTGAGTGGGTCTACAACATCATGGTTAATTTTCTCTATAAATGCATAAAATGATTGTGATTTTGTAAGGCTTCATACTGCACAAAGAAATAACAACTGGGTTCCGTTGATGATGCATCTTTCATCCCAATGTGAACCCATCTGAAAAGGAGATAAATGATATTTTATGGAACCATAGATAAATTCATGAGCTAAAAGACATGAATAGATCTATCATTGTGAGTTTGCAATAAACTTAATTGGCCAATGAGGATTGTGAGTTTGTGATAAACTTAATAAGCCAATGAGGTGAATTACTCCAACTCTGATGAACCTAACTTTACCAATCTGACTCTAGCTCCAACATAGGAAAACTAGTCAATTTGTGCATCAATTTTGAACTTGTTATACCCTTTTCGCGTGCCGAGTACTGATCCTATCCGTGATTTGTCAATTTATTCATTAATTTGAAATTCTGGTCAGTCGGGTCAGATATAGTCTGATACTTGGTCTTTAGTAATTTTGAACCTTGTATTTATCTATTTGTGCATCGATTTTGAACTTTTTATCCTCTTTTGCGTGCTGTATTCTGAACCTTTGTTGTGATTTTTTTATGTCAGTTTCAGTTCAGTTTTGAACTGGTATGGTCTGGTCATTTTAGGGGGATAAAAGAATCATTTTGGAAATAATAATTTACTCCTTTTTCATCCAAGAGTTAGCACCAAGATGTATGCTTTTTGCAGATGATGTAGTCTTGCTTGGTGAGTCGAGGGAGGAATTGAACGGGAGGCTAGAGACCTGGAGGCAAGCCTTAGAGTTAGAAGCATATGGTTTCTGCTCAAGTAGAAGCAAGACGGAGTATATGGAATGTAACTTCAGCGGAAGGAGAAGTAGGTCTACCTTGGAGGTAAAAGTTGGAGATCATATCATACCCCAAGTTACACGGTTTAAATATCTTGGGCCCATAGTACAAAATGACGGAGAAATAGAAGCAGATGTAAGCCGTCGTATTCAAGCTGGGGGGGTTGAAATGGAGAAGAGCCTCAGGTGTTTTGTGCAATAAGAAAGTACCACTTATGTTGAAAGGAAAGTTCTATCGGACAACAGTCAGACCGGCAATGTTGTATGGTACGGAGTGTTGGGCGGTTAAGAGTCAACACGAGAATCAAGTAAGTGTTGCAGAGATGAGGATGTTCCACTGGATGAGTGGTAAGACTAGACATGATAGGATTAGGAATGACACCATTAGAGAGAGAGAGAGTGGGGGTAGCACCTATAGTAGAAAAGTTGGTAGAAAATAGGCTTAGATGGTTTGGGCATGTAGAGAGAAGACCCGTAGATGCCGTCGTAAGAAGAGTAGATCAAATGGAGGAGAGTCAAGTTAAAAGAGGTAGAGGAAGACCTAGGAAAACTATTAGAGAAATCATTAGAAAGGATTTAGAGGTCAATGAGTTGGATCCAAATTTGGTTTATGATAGAACACTATGGCGTCATTTGATCCATGTAGCCGACCCCACTTAGTGGGATAAGGCTTGGTTGTTGTTGTTGGGGTCCTGTTCCTCAGTTTCAGTGCCTTTGCTGCTTGCTAAATAGATCCAAAGAAGTCTCAAGGTTGTGTACATTTAAGAATTAAAATAAAAATTTCTTACATGTAGATAAAAATACATAAAGAGGTAACATGCCATGAAAGTTTGAGAATTTTTGTGATGAGGTATTATAAGCATTGTGTTCTTATGATGGATATTCAATGAGATCAGAGAGCTTTTTACATACTACTTATGCAGAAGATTGTTCTTTATCTAATAAACGTCACAGCTAACTGTTTCCTTATGTTTCAGTCTGCATCAAGTTTAAAAAAAGATGAGAACAGACGCCGGAGTAATCTTGAATCTCTGTTTTGTTATGATAAAGCTATCCCAGAAGAAATAATTGAGAAGCCTGTTGGGTTATCTTTGACTGAAAAAGCTATTGGTAACAATACCCGATGCACTGACTGTCATGCCAAAGGTGCCGTGCTTTGCGCCACTTGTGCTGGTTCAGGTCTATATGTTGACTCCATAATGGAGAGTCAGGGCATAATTGTTAAAGTTCGTTGCCTAGGTATATTCTCTTTCCTGTTCAACCTCATGCACCTTGCTTGTGTTTGAACTTTGAACTATACTTGCAGCATTTTTTCTTTGCTGACGATGTTTTCGATTTGATATTTTTGCACATGTAGGTTGTGGGGGAACTGGTAATATAATGTGTACAGAATGCGGGGGACGAGGTCATCTGGGATCCAAATGATCTAAGTCCGACTTTTTGGAATTCTGTTGTACCACCAATATGTAATGTTTTGGTTGGCATTGCTTGTAAGTCATTATTATTTTTAATTTTTTGTTGTGTCAAGGATATCTACCAATACCAACCAGATCAGTCTTACAGTTCTTGATTATGTGTACTCACAATATTCTTTTGTTATACAGATTGATTACCTTAAATAAATTTACATGAAAGTTATAGTTGAATTGAATTTAATGAAGTTTTACGCATGAGCCACTGCTTCAATTAACTGAAAAGGAATTTGAAGGAGTTTATTTGAACTAATCTTATGACACAAGCTTGCGTGCAAATATTAAGAAAATTCGAAAAGCACATTAAAATAGTTTATGATATTTTCATAAGTTGTTTTTAGCTTATCTTTATAAGCTCCTCCCAACAACTTATATGATGCAAGTTTACCGTATTCCCTATTCAGTTGTAGAAATAGCTTATACAAATGCTCAGTCATGCTTCATTTCAATGTTATTTGAACATCAAAATACAAACAATGTATATGATGCTCTCCCCCTCTCTCTAATTTTTTTTAATCTTTCAACAGTTTACACACATTTCAAAATACACAGAAAAATCAAAGAACATAATTTTGATGTCAAAAAATCATTTCTCTACTCTATTCATGTAGATGAGTAAAGTAGCAACATTATGAAAGAATTTATCATACTTGAAGATTACATCAAAACTAAATCAAGTAATCTCCTATGCTATTATCTCAAGCATTTATCATACTTGAAGAATACATCAAAACTAAGTCAACTAATCAGTATCCTATGCTATTATCTCAAGAATTTATCATACTTGAGGAATACATCAAAACTAAATCAAGCGGCCAGTATCCTATTCTATCATCTTCAGTGTTTAAGCTCAGGAAGATCTTTGTATAGCTTGAGATCTGTGAAGCCGCTCCAAACGTACTGGAATAGTTGAGTCAAATTGAGTGCTCTGTGGGTTCTCTGCGTAGGCCACATAGTAAGCCGAAACACATGCTTGTGGCCATGCAATAGCCAACCTACACTGCAAAACTCATTGGAACAATGTTTTATCTTAGTCACAGAAGTAATACAAAGGATAAGGTGTCAAATTGCCAACAATAATATTATTTCAAGTTATCTTCATTATTAAGAAAAATATGGCCATTTTGTTTATGTTAATGTTTGACTATTTAGTCTGAAAATTTACTATTTGAAGATATAACTAGTCTGAGAATAATTCAAATAATTAATCTGAGAATTTGACACAATAGTAAATTAGTTTGAGAATTTACTATTTGAATTGAGATTTGATAATTAGGCTATGTTTGGATAAACAATTTAATTAAGCGTGTATGGCGTAAATGCTTATCAGAGGTGCTTATGTATAAGCTATTGCTTTAATAAAAAAGATAAAATAAAATCAAACTATTTTCATATAAGCTATAAACTGTTTTCATAAGTTATTCTAGAGACTTTATGAAAATAAGTTGAAATTAGTTTATGGACATGTCATAAGCCGTTTCCATAAGCTCGTCCAAATAATCACGCAAATACATATGCTAGTAGGTAGATGGTATAAGCTCAAAAAAATCAATCCAGAGAAACCTTTTATAATTGTAAATATAAATAAAAAAAAGATTGCATTTAAACTATTTGAATTGGAACTGAATTCTTACCAGGAAATAGCCAATGAGGAAAGCATAAATGGATAATTCCATGGCATAGTTCTTGTAGACCACAAGACTCCAGATTCCACTCACAAGACTACAAATTGCACCTACTGCAACACCACTTAGAAAACAGAATGCACCAGTGAGATCCAAATCTATCAATTCCTCCAGTCCAACTCTAATGAACATGTCCCAAGTATCAGAAGATGCTTGCACAAACCCTTTGTTATAAACTCCAACATGCACAAAACCCCATCTATTCCCCTTTGTCACAAGAAGCGACGCAATTCCCATCGAACAACTAACACAAGAAAACATGCACTCATTTGTTTCACCTCCAATCAGACTCGTTGATCGTGCAAAGCCTCGGAAGAGTCCAATGGTAGGGACTAGGATGGAGCCTATACAAACACTTCCAATTAAGTGCTTAACTGTGTCACAAAATGCAACTCTGGTGTCTATGTCACCTCCGCCAGAAAAATGCATATACTTAACCCTTGAAACTGTGACTTGTATTGCATTCTTTAGAACCTGCATAGTCCATCCAAGGCTCAGTATGATCACTAAGATGCAAATGTCTGCTAGTTTGGTTCTGTTTTGGATAGCTTTTGCGCCGCCAATTCCAGACACAAGAAAACAGCAGTAAATGATACCGATGACAGTTAAAGAAAATGCTAAGCGCTTGGTTTTAGCAGGAGGAGAAGCTTTTGAAACCAATAAGATTTCAGTGGCGTAGACGAATCTCTTACCGACCCAACAACCATAGAGGGATTGAACCACTGCAGAAATCAAAGAAACTATACCAACTACCAAACTCAATGCAGAACCAATTAACACAAACAGAATTCCCATTGCACATGTTAACAATGGACTCAACCAAAATGCTGCCCTGAGCGCCTTTTCCGGGTGGCGTGCAATGATCCATTGCCACGTCAAACCAAGAATTCCTCCACATACTGTTGATGCTAGAAGTGGAGGGTACCACTTCTCAGGGTGGAAATGGTGGGTTGAATAGTCTAAGACAAGACCATAGATGGTGATGAAAATCACCAAGATTGAAATCAAAACCAGATACAAGTAGAAAAGAATCTGAAATAGCTTTCTGACTGTTTTTCCGGCCACTGTTGGTGTGTTGACAAAGCTTGAATCTTGTGCCTGCACTTGAAACAACCAAGTTGACTTTAGCCTTCTATAGATTAAACAATCAATACGATACCAATGATGCTATAACAAATTGAAATTTGAACAAATTGCTATTGTTCCGCAATACGATTTTTGTACAAAATGTGGTCAAATAGTGCGCTATAGCACTGTTACATAGCCGAATTTAAAGAAACGGCTATTTTCTGCAATCCGTGATCGACAACACGGGAATAGACTTAAGAATATTGTAAGAAATGGATTATATCTTCACTCTGCAACAAGCAAGCTTGTTGAGGGAGTAAAGTTTAAAGAAGATTAGAAGCAAAAAGAGAATTCCACAGTTGAAAGAAAAAGTAAAGAAGAAAAGATTAAAGAAACAAAGAGAAAGAAAGAAAGAGAAAAAGACCTCAATGTGAAGAGTTTGCAGTTGAACTTGTGGTTGTGTGCTTCTGTTATGATGATTATTCAAGGTGGCCATGTTGAATTCAAAACTGCACTCAACTCAAGAAGAATTCAAACACTAAAAACAGTTTCTTGGATTGTTCTTTCACTTTCTTGCTCCCTACCAATGAGGCAAAACCAGTTGGAAAAATATCTCAATTTCCAAGACTCAGAAGCATCAAATATGTATGATTGAATCAATGTCACATTTCACATCACACTTTCTTTGCTTTACAAGCTATTGACCAAAACTTCATTCTTCTCTAAATTCATTTTTCTATCGTATTATGAAAGCTATGCAATTAATTATATAGTATTTTTTACTATAAAATGAAGAGTAGAAGAGGATGTATGTGATGATGACGTGGAGTACTGGTATAGGTCAAATATTATTTTTTACATGCACCATTTAATATTGTTTTTTATGCAACGGTTTCTGTAACGTGTAAATCCTTAATCAATAATTTTGATGGCACTTTTTATTTTTTTTCTTCATTTGTGGCTTTTGATATATGTAAATCTCATAATTATTTAACAAATTAAGCGATATTGTGATTTTCAATAAATATTTTCTATTGATGCATGCTTTAATCAGTAACGTTTGATCACATTTTATAAAAACTTTAGTCTTGATTCATTGTCTCGTAACCAATCATAAATTATTTAAAGTATGATTTTAATTTAAGATACTTATAAAAAAAATCAACTATTTTTAACTATGTGGCAACTTGCGATTGGTTGGTAGTATAAAAATAATTCTAATTACAATATATATCTAATTAATTATTTTTATATTTATGATATTCTTGATAAGAAAAAACCTAAGGTGTATTTATTTACATGGATTTTGTATTGTTCATCATATAAATTCCATTTTTTTAGTTATAACAAACTTTGAGAAAATTGTGGATGTGAACAATCATTGATAGTTTATGAGTATTTTATGTGAAGGATCATACGAAAAAGATATAAGTAAATATATCTAAATTTTGTCCTTTTTATATGCATAAATCACATTATATCCTGAATAATTTATTTGAATTAAGGTGGACAAAATTGTTTTAAGAGATAAAGCTTTTCATATGTTTTGTTGGAAGAATGTTACTTGAATAATTAAAAATTGACACCATACAAAAATACATTATTTATAATTATTTATAACTATTGATTTTACCAAAGAGAACGAGGGAGAGGAAAAAAAAAAGGTTATATCTATACAACTGTATATAAATATTGTTGGACAACTATTAAGTTTTGTAAATAACATTCTTTCTTAGTTTCAATTATTTTATTTTATTTTTTTTGAAAGAATAATTTTTTTTTTAGAAACTACAATAGATTAAAGTCAAATCTAGAGACTTAACTGAGATATGCTGAACATCCAAAAGGTCCTTCTGCCTCTATTATAAATATGGTCCAAGTGGCCCTGTTAGGTGAAATTTTCCCTGGAAAATTGGTTCTTTTCCTAAGGATAATCACAAACGAATTAAACAGCTTTTAAATTATATTTTCTTAAAGGGAAAAGAAAGGAGTTGTCCAACCAACTACTAACTAATTTTCACTTCTTGTCCAGTACTTATATGAACAAAGGAAACTTATAAAAATTAATTTAATATGAACAAGAAGTAGTCAAAATGTGACTACATATATAGATCCAAACAATTTCTTATTCAAACAGAAAATGTCATTCTCATCGTTGAAAAAACAGAGTTTTAGATTTAATTTCAACAGTTCAGTTGACAAGTGCTTTTAAGCAAAGTTTTAAAATCCAACTTGAAACTACCGGTCGGACCGGTCCAACAAGCAACATGAGGAATGACGGATTCAAGCCGAGTATTGGATCAGCCGTGTAACTAAACTGGTACAAACTGATGTGAACCTAAGATTTTACGCGGTGAACCGGTGATTCTTTAGATCAAATTGGGTTTTGTTTTTTAAAAACACTGAAATCAGTTAACATTTTATAAAAATAAATAAGTTAACTATTGTCTATACTATTTGGCATCAAATATTTTTCCTTATCCTCATTTTTGGCTACTACTCTCGTTATCCTCTTTAATTTGTTGTGACTTGTTACCAAGAAAGTGATTAAGACATCGAAGCTAACAACTCAAACACTCCCGGTCTAATTATACAGCACCCTTATTGATTGAAACAAAAGACTTGTATAAGATTAAAAAAAAAAAGTATATGCATTGGACTTTTGAGTGATTCCTTCAAACTTGAAAGGCAAAACAAAGATGAGATTAAGACATTTTGATGGTACAATATGTTAAAAAATGGTTAAAACAAAGAAAAAGAAGGCATTAAGAGATTCTATGTCCCTAAAGAAAAAAGAGATTCCATCCCCTGTGAACATGGATATACTCGAATATTTGTAATGCCTGAAATGTCCAATGTAGCATAAACAAAAGGGAGATTTTATTTTGACTCTTAACATGATTTTGGACGTGGACAACTAAAAAATGCAAATTTTATTTTGTTTAGAAGCACATTTTCAAAAATAGGCGTGACTTTTTAAAAATATGGAGATGAGAAAATTTCTTCATTAAAAAAAATGTTGAAAGAGATTTTGCTGCTTGCTTCAGATAAGAATAAAAATGAACAAGTTTTTATCACAAAGAAAATGAACTAGTTTTTTGTCCAAATAATTGATCAAGTTTAATATGATATCTGTAATGGGTCAAACAAGATCCAAGTCTCACTCTACTTTATGAAAATTGCTCTTTAGCGAGTCACATAGAATCGTTTACAAGCACCTCAAACATCTGAAAATACCATCAACAGTAAACTTACAAGTTTTTCCCAAGAACAGGGTTACAAACTGTTTAGATTTTTTGCATCTACAAAGTAAGATTCAGTTTAACGCCAAAAGAAGCATTATGGATGCCAAGTTGGAAGTAAAATCCATTGGTCCAAGGGCGAACGGTTTGTAACTACTGTTTAACTACCGTTGGGAGGTATTTTTAAAAGTTCAAGGTGCTTGTTATGAGCAATTGCCTAAAGATCAATTTTCACACTTTATAGCTATGCTTTGCTATCCAGCACCAAGACCTTATACTTTAGAAAAACGTTACTTCATACCCCTATGCTTATGTTTCTACCCCCATGAACACCCTAAACTTTCCAAACTATCCCGGTTCGCTCGCCGTTACTAAGGGAATCTTGTTACCCTTAAGTATAATAAATAACAAACAAAATTTCACACTCATTTTTCCACACACACCAACTTTCCGGAACACAAGTTTTTTAATTAATTTTTTCATTCAGACAATTTCAAAATCGAAATCACCAAATTGATATTCATTTCAACGATTTTCAGATTGAAAGTGTTAGAATTAATATGCATACCAACAAATTCAATCCTCAAAACTGCCAGACTAAATATCAGTTCCGGCGATTTAAATTTTAAAATTTGTCGAGAATTGACATTCATTGTAGTAATATGGAAATCTAAATTTGCCATTTTTTTAAAGACAATTTTTGAAATTGCCTTTACATAGCTATGTTTCGACATTTCCAAATAATGAACACAAGTCTTCTTTGGCTTTTAAATATTTCAAAAATAATAATAAATAAAATTCTATATTTTATTTTTATGTGAATGCACGTAAGACTTATGTTCATAATCTTGTGATTATGGATGACTTGCTCTCGTGCTTGCCAAATAACATTATTTTTTCTAAAATTATTACAAGCCAAAGAAGAAAAGATGAAGGAAAAATAAGACAACAGGCATCCAATGATTTTTAACATTTTGAGCATAATTCAATCTATTCTTTCGCGTTTGTTTTTTCCTCTTTCCATTTTTCTGCATACATTTACGTAGTGTATGCCATGCAAGCAACAGCCTCAAACAATTTCTCTTTTGGCATCTTCCTAGTCTAACAAAGAACTTAACCTACTTTGTGTGTATAAATATGAATACAAGATAGAAAAACAGGGACAGAAGATCATAAATCAATTTCTTCATTCACTTTTCAAATTTGTCTCTCTTACGTTTGTTCTCTTTCTCTCTCTCTATGTTCTTCTTTTTCTTTTCTATTTTGATAAATAGGGAATTTAATTATTTTACTTTATCATTTTGTCGTTTTTTTAATAAATAGGGAATTTAATTATTTATCATGTCGTTTATATAATAACCATCTCTTGTTCCTTTTTTATTTCAATAATCATTTTTTAATTCATTTTATCTGCATAATTATTTCAGTTTTTGTGTCTGTTCTTTGGTTCTTATTATGGAATTCAACTCATGCATGTTATTCTCCTATTTTCTATTGATCATTCAGGCTTTGTATGCGAAATTTGAGAGGAAGAGAGGGGAAGGATTGGGAAAAATAAATGAGCAAGTAGAAGAAATAGATGAAAATGAGAGGGGAGGGTCATAAATACTAAACCCTCCTCATTTTCAATTCATATTTCAATAAATTCTGACAAATTAACAACTAACATACTTAACAATTTCTAAATCTTGTTTAGATAAAAGGTTAATTGTTCAAATTGATCATGTAATACACACTATGTCTGAAAAATGAGCATATAAAATAAAAAACACATTTTAACCTTGTAATTTAATATTCTTCTTATTTTGACCCTTTAATACACACGTAGTCCAAAAAAGTGATTTAGAGGTTGAATTTTTTCCAAACATGTTTAAGATGTTAAAATATAGTTGTACACAAAAAAATTAGAATTTTTTCAACTATTGACATATTAATTATGAATTTTTATTCCCCATAATTATGAATTTCTTAATCAATTTATAGTTGTTATGATAAATAACTTAACCGAACGATAACACATTTTAAAATGGTCTACATGTGACATTAATCATTAAAGTTGTTACGATAAAAATTGTATGCTTATGCTTCAAAAACTCACATTTATAACAAATTTAAATATTACTCCCAAAAAAAACAAATCTTAAAATATATTAACAAACAATTATTAAAATCACGTCAAAAAAAATCATACAAGCTCATCATAATATATTTGATCCATTCAATTAATATCTTTTTTCTTTTACAAAACATTGTCTTTTAATTTATCAAAATATACAAAAACAAAAGTCTTTTTTTCTTTCTTTTTCTTTAAAAAAAATTAACTAACACACAAATATTGTTTACCTTATCATCATGTAACTTTGCATTTTCCATCGAACTAGAGAAATATACATGGAAGCAAGTTACATTTTCCATCGAACTAGAGAAATATACATGGAAGCAAGATCACTCTTGTCAATCACAATAATGACAAAATTATATTTTCCTCTTTATTATATTTTTTTGACAAAATCTTCCTCTTTATTTAAATACATCTTTGTAAGAAAATAATACAACAAAAAAACTAAACAATAAAGAAACATTTTCATTTAAAAATGTAATTTGAGTTGTATCTAACATTAGGAGAAAAAATATTTTAAATTAACTCATTTGAAATTTGGTTTCAAATACCATTTTCAGTTTCTACGTGTTTCCATTGTTTTTTCTATTTAATTAAACTTTGGTGCAACTTCATTGTTTTCAAGAACCATCAAATTTGAGATTGTGGCAATACTAAATCCAGCAAGTCTTGCTTGAGTACAAACACAAATAAAAAGTGGTTAGGCACACTCACATAGATGGACGAAAATAAATGATAAAGAATTTAGTCTCATCACTCAATTATTTTTTCTTTTAATTTTTTTAAGGTATGTTTGTATGCCTAACCACTTTTTATTTGTGATTGTGACCATAAGTATTTCTCTTCATTGCCCAATCTTATTAGTGCTCGAAGTATCAAGAGAAGGAGAAAGTCTTTCACACTCACATGCCGAACAGCTGGCATTTGGGTACAACTAATGAAAGCATGAAACCTCGGAAAATACTTGGGTGACATTGGACAACCACAATGTCACAAGTGTAGAAAGAAACAAAAAAATATTATAAAAAAGAAAGAAGAAAGACACTTGTAACATTGTGGTTGACCAATGTCACAATGTGTGCTACCCATGAAACCTCACTTACTTTTAAAAAAGAAAAACATAAAACCACAAAGACTCTGATTTCCTTTTCTCTCTCCCTCCGCCATTGTTGCTCCTCCACCGGTCTTCCATCGGCCACCGTAATCGACTTCATTTCCTTCATTAGTCGTCTCCGTCTGCTTCTAGATCAGCCATAACATGCAGATCTAAGTAAGATTTTTGGTGTCTCTTTCCAAATCAAAATATTCATCGTTTCATTCCAAAAGGAAAAAAAAAAGATTGAGTTTTGGTTTATAATATTTCAAATTATAAAAGTAAAATTGACACACCAAGCAGAAAAAGATGGTGTTGGTGTGAGTTCGGATTTCTCAATGTTTGATTTTGATTATCTATTTTTCAAACAAATAAAACAAACAACATTGCATGGATAAGCTTCTTGTCTGTTACTGTTAACGGTGGCCGACATGCTGTTTATGGCAGTGGAGCAACAATGGAGAAAATCGGTGGCCTCCCTGTTATTTATGGTGGTGGCCAGAGTGTTGTTTATGGGGTGGCCGGTTTGTTATTCTTGTGTGGATGATACATGTTCTCTCTATCTCACTAATTCTCTCTCTCTCTCTCTCTTTTTTTTTTTTATAAAAATATTAAACATTTATTTGTTGTCAAAGTCAAATTATTATCGGATCTGCCAAAATGCAAGGTGTTGGGTCTGTGACCAGAGAAGACTTTCTCGAGGAGGAGAGGTAGTCTAAAACTTGAAAGAACTACCAATTTAAAAATACCATGTGTTACGAGTGTCAACACATAGGACATTGTAAACGTAAATAATGTAACATCAATAGTAAGGAGTGAAGATCTGCACATTGACAATTTTCTCTGATATCTAGCAGATAAATGATATTTGAACAACCATTTATAACCAATTTTTGTGACAACTCTCTTGTACTCTTATTGTACTTTTATTCTCTCTCTATTGTTATTGTCCAATAAGAAGTGAGGAAAAAAGTTGTCACTAAAAGTTGTTTAAAATTAGTTGTCAAAATGTCATTCCTCTAACTAGTAATAGACAAGCTCTAAGATCAAAACACGTGATTGCATTTAGCAATAGCTTCATTAATATTTTAACGATGGCAAACACATACTTCTCATCATCGTGCCTTTTATTGTATATGGATTCTATCCCATTTTCATCCAAAGTAAAAAAGTTTTCATTTGAATTCTAAGGTAATTCTAACATGTTAACAGGTTACCTTGGAAATCAAATTATCTTTTTATATTTAGATGAAAATGGTGATATCGTTGATCTACATTAAGATGTAATTTAATGAACTGTGTGTAGTTTGCTTCCATTTAAATGTTATTGATAATATTGCTAAAATGTTAGGACCTCCGAGACATGACTGTGTACATATGATGATTTGACATGCTGACTGTGTAACGATGGGTGAAGTGGCACTGACACGTCATATTTTTTTATTTTTTATTTTTAAAAGTATGTTAAAAGTATGAAATACCTAAAATACCCCTAATGATAAATTAAAAATCTCAACTCTTTTTCGTTCTCTTCTTCTCCAACGAACCCATCCTCTTCCCTCTTCCTCCCTCAAAACAATTAAATTGTTTTTCTTCCCCTTCATCTTCTTCATCATCAAACCCAGTAACATTATTTCTCATTCATCTTCCTCACCTTCATTTTTCTATTCACACTCATAACTTCATCAAATTTATCCAACCCGAAAAAAAAATCAAAATTCATAAAAATCGCAAACCCATTGAAAACAAATTTATCCAACCAAAACCGCACCAAAAAAGGGGGAGGAAATAAAGAAGAATGAGAATTCATTGATTGTAAAGAACAACCTATCTTCATTCACAACAACAAATCAACAATAGCACATCATCAACAACAACACATCACCAGCAACACAACAACAAAAAAAATCTCTCAATCTCAGCAAACCCTAAATCCCTCAAAACAACAACAACATATAAACAACAATACAACAACCATAGAACACCAACAAGCAGCAACAATAGATCCCCCAATCTCACAAACTTAACTTCAATCCCTCAAACACTAAAACTCAAATCTCTCATTCTTTCGAACCCTAAAACTCTACACTTGTTCAATCTAAGAAATTTGGGGAATTTAAAATTATCTTTGAGATTGGGAAGACAAGATATTTGAGGAAAATGAAGATTTTGTTGAAAGGTTAATAGTGTTTTACCCCTGTAGTATAGGTGTCCCCTGGAAAAAAAAGTTTTGGATTTCGTTTTTATAAAATAAAGATTTTTCAGAAAACCCCTCCGAGTCATATGACTCAGCTGAATTTCTTATGTGGCACTAACATGGCGCTTAGGTGGATATTTATTTTAGTTTTCAATTTTTTTTGTTTCGCTACGCGTGTAATTATGTGATACCTAATTAATTAATTTAAAAAAAAAACAACAAAACACTAAAAAAGACTTTGTGTTCCTCATCTTCTTCTAAGTGCCCAGAGACACAACATTAATAAAATAGGGTGGTTGGTTTATATTATTTAAACAAAATCATATTCCTCTTCTTTTTTAAAATCCCATAAACATATATCATCGATTATTATTTTTTGTTTATTAAAAAGTCATGAACTTATCTCTCTACTGGTTCTTCAACAAAACAAACATTCATATCTTAATTTTTTTTAAGGTAAATGACTTTTTAGATCCAAAACAGGTAAAGGAAGAGTACAAATGGATCTTCACCTTAAACTCGGTTTTGATAAAATGGAGTAATGGACCCACTCAAACCCCACATCAATTGAAACCCATTTTTTCTATCTTCTCCATATATGCAACGAAATTGATTCTCGCATCTTCTCTTTTAGCTTCAAACCCAAACCTTTCTAGACACTTCAAAAGCTTCGAGTGTATGTGTTTGCTTAATAGCTTTTGAACCCTGAAAATTGGTTCAAGGATGTTCCAGAATATAAGAAGTGCTTATGCGGAATTCCTTGGTTATTTCGGTACTGTAGCGTTGAAAATTAGGGATTTTAGAAACTATGAGAAGAATTGAGGAAAACGATGGGTAGAAGAAGAAGAAGAAGAAGAAGAAGAAGAAGAAGAAGAAGAAGAAGAAGAAGAAGAAGAAGAAGAAGAAGAAGAAGAAGAAGAAGAAATGGATTTGTGAAGTGGAAAGGATGGTGAAATTCTTGATTCAAGTTTTTTTATTTTATTTTAAGGATTGGTGAAATTCTAGATTCAGAAAATTGATGGAGAGTTGTGTTGTTGTTGCTGTTCTTGTGTTAAGAGAAGAGGGGTTGTTGATGTTGAATGAGAAATTGAGTTTGTTGGTTGAAGAATAATGAAGAAAATAAATATCAAAGGATGAAGATGATGAAGAAGTTGTTGGTGATGACGATGAACGAAGTTGTTGGTGTTTGTGAAGTTGATTTTCTGGATTTGAGATGAAGGAGATTAGTGATGAAGTTGATTTTCTGGATTTTATTTTTGTTTTAAAATTAATTAATTAGGTGCCACATAATTACACGCATGGCCAAACAAAACAAAAATTGAAAATTAAAATAAATAACCACCACAACGTCATGTCAGTGCCAGATAAGAGATACTGCTGAGTCATATGACTCGAGGGGGGGGGGGGTGTTCTGAATAATCTTTATTTTACAAGGACGGAATCCAAAACTTATTTTACAAGAGGCAAAATCAAAAGTGACTTATATTACAGGGATAAATCACTATTAACCCCTTTGTTGAATATGAGAAATCTGGAGATTTGAAAATTTAAGGAATTTCTATAATTGGGAATTTTATTTCTTCTGAAAATTGGGTTGAAAAAGGAATAATAAGAAGAGGACAGTTGTTGAAGAAGAAGAAAATGATGAAGAAAAGAGGAAGAAGGAAGAGAAGGGTACGGTGGAGAGAAGAGAGAAAGGATGGAGTTTTTTTTTTTTTTTTTAATGTTTTAAGATATTTAAATTAAGTTTTTTTATTAAAAAAATCTAAATGGAATAAACAAAAATAGAAAAAGAATTTTTGTAATTTTTTTTAAAAGAATCATACAATTCCAACTCAGCGAGCCAAATATGCAATTTTATCCAGTCAACATCACCACTTTAGCTTATTTGTACACTCAGATGAGCTTGGGGTTGATAATAAAAAAATCTTTAAAGTATGAGGGGGAATCTCCAATTTTTTTTTACAGGGGTATACCAAAATGCGCCCAAATGGAAGGGGGTAAAAGCATTTTAACCTAATAGAAACAAAAATTATGTAAAAATGAAAACAAATTTTTTTGTCAATAAAATCTAATCCATCCACCTTCCACCATGAACCCATTAATATTCTTCATACATCTTCTCCCTAACAAGTGATTTCAAAGTCCTGGATCGGCTTGGTGGAGGAGCATGAGTGATACAAGAGCATTAGATCACATTTAAGGGAAAGATTGTTGGCATTCAATTGTAAATGGTAATCTAACATAGGCTTGAGCAAGTTCAATTTTAGATATATAAGAGAGGTGATTCATATTCCCAAAGTCTTAAAGGTTTTTGGCAGAGATGTGACTTCTTCCTCTCTAGTGGTTCATTAGCATTGTTCCATTGTTACTCATGAGTCACCTTTTGCGATATCAAAGTATTTATAATTATCAATTCACATGGACTTAGTTAATGAACCGTTCAGTTTCTTTGGTTGTTAAAAATTGTGGTAATAGATAGATGGTTGGTAGTCTATTGACAAAATATGAGTGAGGGGTGAAACAATCAATGGACAAGTTGTGTTGTTATTAAGCTTCAATAGTTAGTTTTCTAATGGTTTTTTGGTCGATTACATACTCCTCCTATTTTAATTATACATTCACATATCTCCCTTCGTACATATTGATGTCTCGCAGATAACGAGAGATCCACTATATTTCTAACCTTTGATGTTTCATTCAGTTAGCTAACAGAGTGACATTACGCTTTGATAGTCTGTAAATTTGATAACATATCTCGATGTCTAGCAACTAGTATCTACAAATGCTTCTATCCATGTCTCTCACAAGGTAAGTCTACATACAACACTCCCTAAGTCAAAGTAAGACATATACCCTTTGTACTATCCTCAGATTTTAACACAAGGAATTGTTGTTGCACATTCACACGTATAGAGAAAGAGATACCAAATGTTTGAGCAAACAACAAGAGAGAAGGTATAACAGAAGACTAGGGTTTAGAAGGAAGATTTTTATAAGGTTGCATTTGAAAGGGTGATAATAATGAAATGGTCAATTATGAAGTTTTAAAAAGGATAGGTACTCATCACCCGACTTCGGCGTAAAGATGCGACTCTTAATGAGACTTGTGAAGTGTGCAATATCCTGCAAGAGACACGACATTATGAAAACTACGTGTCTATTTTAGATGCACCAAATCATCAACAAAACATAAAATTTGGTTATTTGTGATAAGTCTGCAAATACACGTTTTATCGCGTGATATAAAGTTTCGATTAAGTAGAGACTTATCGAATACCAAATGCATTTTTTCAAGTTGTTTAGCTAGAAAATATTTAGTATTTGAAAGTTTGATGTTTTGAAGGTATATTAAAGTCTAAATGTGAGATATACTAAAGTAATTAATGCCTGCTTGTGAGGTTTTAAAAGTGTACTTTAAACCAACTTAGCCTCCTATTTTCTAAAATCCATTAAGTCCGAATACCTTAAGGCTAACAACACTCATTTTTCAACACTCTTTCTAACACTCACTCCTTTATTAGATCAAATCAATGTATGTCCACCACTTTGTGTGAGTGCAATTTTCAAAGTGTAGACTCATAATGATTTAAACCAATAAGAAAGTGAGTATTAGAAAAACTGTTCAAAAGAGAGTGTTATTATCATTACTCATAATCTCAATAGAACTTAGACTATTCATATTTCAAAACTTTTGTTTAATCTTATAATTCCAACATGAACCTTCAACTTTCGTTACCATAGTTGATGTCTAAAATAATGCTTGAATATAATAAAATTGAATTATATTGCTTTGAAATTCCATTACAAAATTAAGAAGTGAAATTATAGAAAGTTCACCGTTAAACCACTTTTCATAATAAGGGAAGAACAATGAAGAAAACAGAAATAAAAAGAAAGGGAAAAAAAAAGAAGAATAAAAAACTCAGCTTTATTGAAATTTCAATAACAATGACAAAGATTACAACGATTTAATAATAATAATAAGGATTAAATATGTTTTTGTCCCTATAAATATATCAACTTTTCGTTTTAGTTTCTCTAAAATTTTCCTTCAATTTTTAGTCCCTATACAATTTTCAATCACTACTTTTGGTCCCTATTTTTAAGTTAATTTTAGTATTTTTATAATGAAATTATGGAGAATTCGTAGAATATTGTAAAAATATTTTCCAAAAAAAATTAGAATTTTTTTGGGTGACATTCTTATAATATTATGAATTTTTCTGAAATTTTTTATTCAAAAATATGAATTTACTTTAAAAGAGGGAGCAAAAGTGAAGATGAAAATTTTTTGGAGGACTAAAAGTTGAAGGAAAATTTTAGAGAGACTAAAACGAAAAGTTTGTATATTTAACCCTACTAATAATAATAATAATAATAGTGGTTATAATTATAAGTGCAATGCAAGTTGCACCTCACCAGAATCTACCACTTCTTGTCTCAACCGACAATTTACTGACAAATGGAGGCCTTTAGTTCAAAGAAAAAACCTCACAATATGTAAAGCACACTATTCCTAATTCCACTCACACTATAATATCCTCACACCCCAACAAAATTTGCATCATTAACAATTGAAAATACAACACTCTCCCTTTACTCACAGACACCATCTTCTTCCACCACCTCACTCTCTCTCCCACAATTTTCTCTCTCTTTATTTTTGCAATTTTCTCTCAAATGGGCATCAAAATATTCTTGTTTACCTTCATGGTAACCTCAATATTATTCTTTTTTCTCTTCATCCCTACAAGACTAACCCTTCAAATCTCAACCTTGAAACCTAGTGCTATGGACTACTTCAATGTCCTAAGAACCAACATAACATACCCAATTACTTTTGCTTACTTGATCTCTGCATCCAAAGGAGATACTGTGAAGCTCAAAAGGTTGCTTAAAGTGCTGTATCATCCCAATAACTACTATTTAATTCACATGGATTATGGTGCTCCAGATGCAGAACATAAAGATGTGGCAGAATATGTTGCAAATGATCCTGTTTTTAGTCAAGTTGGGAATGTTTGGATTGTTGGGAAGCCTAATTTGGTAACTTATAGAGGACCAACTATGCTTGCAACTACTCTTCATGCTATGGCAATGCTTCTTAAAACATGTCATTGGGATTGGTTTATTAATCTTAGTGCTTCTGATTATCCTTTGGTTACACAAGATGGTATGGTGAGTGTCCTTAATTACTATATGACATTTGAATAAATCAATCTATGTGTGTGTGTTTAATTTCAAGTTAGCATAGTTTACTTGTTACAAGATTTTAAATCTAGATTGCAATTATATACAATGTGTAACGTTTTTCAAGATGGTACATATTTGTTGCTCATGCATTATTTTATTGGATTTGTGAAATGATCTTAGCTATGGTGATTGCATTTGCTAATAATTGATTTAAATTGGTATGAACCTTTTTTGAAATTTCAGATCTGATCCAAGTTTTTTCTGAGGTGCCAAGGGATATTAATTTCATACAACATAGTAGTCGCTTGGGTTGGAAATTGTGAGTGGAATATTGTTCATTCATGTGATTTTCTATTTTCATACATTGTGATTTGTACTAATTTCATGATTTTTTTTTATAACCAATTTTAGCAATAAGAGAGGGAAGCCAATGATTATAGATCCGGGACTTTATAGCCTCAATAAATCAGATATTTGGTGGATCATTAAGCAAAGGAATTTGCCAACATCTTTTAAACTATACACAGGTTTAATTTCTCTTCAATCTCTTAGGTTATTCTGGACTTTGCTAATGTATGTGTTTGCAAATTGCAAGTGTTTTTCCTCTTGTTCCCTTCATTACACGCATGCTATCTTATCTTTTTTGCCAAGTATTTTAAGGGGATATATATGTGGACCATGTGATTCTATAAAATATGATAGTGTAACCATGAGTTGTCACAAAATATATGGTAATGAATCAAATGTCATAGTTTTTTCTTATTAAAGATGTCATAGTTTATTGTCATTTGGTTAATTGGTTAATGTCCAATGTCCTTATTAGAACATATTTGACATCTTATCTATATTTTATATTTCAGCTCCAACATTTACTTATTGGTATAGTCTATATAAATTTTTTTGTGATGTTTGAGATTCGAACCTTAGACCTTTAAATCTTGAATATATTATACATTATTCCTATAAACCGAGCTAAACTTACGAAACAATATGTCTATAGATTAGTTTAACATTTATGTCACTCAGATTAGAACATTTAAATATGATATAGTTCAGAAGTTGCGTGTTACGGTTGGATTTAGAGATTTAAGGATTAAACTATCATAATATTGTTCTGGATGCTAAAGAAAATGTCACTTTCAACAATTTGTCCGTTAGTTATGGAAGGTAATTTAATGGTAGGTGGTAGCTGTTGAGCATTCATGTGTATAATGTGGTATCAAGAAATTTTACCTAACTATGTAGTTGAGTGCCTTAAACCCCACAACCTCCTCTTACCCACCAAGATTAGTATTTATCTATTTTCATTAAGTCTTGCATGATGAATTTTATGGAAAATGTGGTGTGGGCACTATATAAGCACATTTACATATAAATTATTAATTGAATAGAAAATTGAGACGTAATATGACCTTTCGAATTATTAGTACTATTTCACATGAAAATAGAAAGGATAAGATACATAAAAAATAGCATATTTAGTTACACAAATACAATATACTGTGTAGAATCTGTCCTCCTTATATATTTTTTTTTTAATCAATTCTGTCCTTATATAGGGAGATTAAAAAGAAATTCATTTTTGAGTACTTAAATGAGTTTCACATGTACTCATCACTTATTTATATAATTTTTTAATACCAGTACGTGATAAACATTCAAACTCTCATGCCCAACACCCCTCACACTATGGGTGTTCAAAACTGAACCAATCAAATAGAAAAACCGCAAACGAAACCAACCCAAACCGAAACCGCTAAAAACCGCATTTAGTTTGGATGTATTCGGATCACTTTTTTACAAAACCGCATGGTTTAGTTTGGTTTGCGGTTTTCATTTTACCAACCGAACCAAACCAAACCGCAACATAATAAAATACTAATTAAATCTATGTCACCTAAACCAATACTCATAAAAACTCAATGAAAACTTTTATTAAATGACATATATATTTTTTTTTTTTTGACAAAGACATATTTTTTCTTTTGTTAAGTTTCTTCTTTGCCTTTTATTTCAAAAATGTATTTATGTGCTACTTGAACTTTTAGAGAATGATAAAATCATAATATTTTAATTTTTATCCACGTTTTTAACTTGGTTTATGTTGTTTGGCGAAAATAAAAATGTAATGTGGAATGAAATTAAAACCATTGTCAGAAGGAAATATGTTGTGTTTTACCTTTTTAATTTAATTTTAATTTTGTGGAGACAAAAAATTGTATTGTCTTGAAAAAACCACATTAACCGATCAAACCCAAACCACATTGGTTTGGTTTGGTTTGGTTCGGATTGCATTTTAAAAGTCAACCAAACCAAACCAAACCAAACCAAACCGCGTGCTTTTTTATCTTGCAGTTCAGATGACTTTTAACCTCAAAACCGAACCAAACCGCACCGCGAACACCCCTACCTCTCACAATAGAGAAATTCATTTTTTAGTACTTAAAAGTGATGCTTATTTGAGACCTTCAAAGTTATTAAATACTAAAAAAAAATCACATAATGGTGGAACCTAAGTGGTTCCTTAAATTGGAAAATACACATGTGACTTACTTGAAGATAAAGCAGATGAGAACCCATGTACATATGGTATGGTGATGGTGTTGTGCAGTGTGCAGTGTCCATTTCTAGTAGATGCACATGTATGATGCCATTATTTTAGTTAATTTCTTGATTGATTCTAGCAATTCACGTGCCTTCATACTTGTAGAGGAACATGGTACATACATAAACGGTGCATACATAATATGTCTTAATAATGAATACTACCTTTTTCCCTTTGTTTTCTTTTGTTTATGTTTACTAGGTCAGAGTCTCAATTTCAAACACAGAATAAAAAAACTTTTCTGGTAATCATTTTATTTTTCTAAATTTTTTAAACTCGAAACCAGTAAAGGAATCTATTCCAAATTATTAACTTTGCATAATTATATACTAGACCTCTAAAATTGCATCTGCAATGTTAACATATTGCACCAGCTAACATCATGATCAATATTCACAAAATTCAGGTTCAGCATGGACAATTGTATCAAGATCATTTTCTGAGTATTGCATCATGGGATGGGAAAATCTGCCAAGGACTCTACTCCTCTACTACACCAACTTTGTCTCATCACCAGAAGGATATTTCCAAACAGTAATTTGCAACTCACAAGAGTACAAGAACACCACTGCCAACCATGATCTTCACTATATTACTTGGGACAATCCTCCAAAACAACACCCTAGGTCTCTAGGACTCAAAGATTACAGGAAAATGGTTCTAAGTAGCCGTCCTTTCGCTAGAAAATTCAAGAGAAATGATATTGTTCTTGATAAAATCGATAGAGATCTTCTGAAGAGGTATAAAGGGGGATTTTCTTTTGGTGGATGGTGTTCTCAAGGTGGAAGGAACAAAGCATGTTCAGGTTTGAGAACTGAGAATTATGGTTTGCTTAAACCTGGTCCTGGCTCAAGAAGGCTAAAAAATTTGTTAAACAAAATTCTCATGGATAAATTTTTTCGCCAAATGCAGTGTAGGTAAACATTTTTTTGATATAAATCGGGTATCACACCGCGCAAGTTTGTAGGATCACATGGAGGACAAAGCTCTACAAGAGTTTTAACATGCTTCATTTTCCATTTTCGAACTTGAGACCTTTGATTAAGCTGGTTGAGATCAGTATTGTCTCGTATAAGGTCCAAGCACTTTTTTTGGCAAGTGTAGGTAACCATTTGATTTCCATTTGATTGATCACTTGTAAAGACAATATACAAAATATTAGGTTGATAATTGATATTTTTTTGTCAGTAATGAAACCAAAGAGACGGATATTGATTTGACATTAGCATTGAGCTCTTTCGTTCCACATTCTAAACGAATCTTTAAGGTTGAAAAAAATTCTACCAAGTTTATTTAAAGACTTGTGACTAGTTCTTGTGCATGTTAGAATATAATAATTTTGTAAGAGATTGCAAGGTTAAAACGATTTAAGACTTAAAAAATGATTTTGATAACATTAGGAGTTCTCGAGTTTTGAAATGTGATTTGAAGCTTTAGTCTCCACAAGCAGCTTTTAGCATCTAATTTATTGTTCAACCAATTTTTTCTTAAATTAAGGAGTTGACTAGCTCAACTCATGTAAAATTTGTCTACAATATTTTTGTGAACTTTAACTCATACGTAGGGAATGAAGTTCGAACCCTAAACACTCAATTACCCATTTTAAAAGGTGAATTTTTGACCACTAAGGTAGTTGAAAAAAATAAATTGTCTGCAACCATTTTACTTGAATTCATCAAAATATTAGTATTTACACTTTGAATTCATTTTTAATCAAAATCAAAATTTTAAGTTAACTTTTATCGCCATTTGACCACAGAAAGTTAATCTTCGTAAGAATCATGCAATTGTTTTTGACAAGATCAACCCTCTAATTTATGGTGGGTAAGCTTATGAGATTTTTCTCTTTCAAAAAAGCTTATGAGATTTTTTTATAAGTAAATCAATTTTATCAATATTATCAAGTTCATCATCATTGTCATACTTCTCCTCATCTTCCGCGAAAGGATGAAGAAGACACTTCAATCATGTCCTTGATCTCGATGTAAGAAATAAATTGCACCTCCTTGCCCTTGTCTAAGTACGGTGCAACTCCCACTTCTAAAAAAAAAGTATAGTGCAACTCCCATAACAAAAGAGTTGCAAAATATGGATTCCTAATAGAAAACTTATAGCACAAACAAATTTATCTAACAATTACACCATTAAAAGAAAAACTATCTTTTGAGACAAGAACATAGGAAGGTGAACTCAAAAGCTATTGTAGACAATATGGAGATAATGAATGATATTATTGTTAACAATCATGTGATTGTTGATAATAGCATTGAGTATGTTATATAATATAATCAGGCTGATATTAATGAAAATTTGGTTTAGAATATAACAATTTAAAATCAACCACAAAATAGGGATGTTTTCAATGCAAATATTGAAACCCCTTATGATCAAGGTAAAATTTGCTGACAGTCGTGACGATGATCCAGATTCAGTGGACACTTTCTTTTGAGATGGACATCAAGAGGAAGTACCAACCAGGGCCGTTCCAATAAAATTGGAGGCTCGGCTCTAATATTAAAAATGACACCCTAATAAAAATAATTAATGATAATTTAAATAATTGCAAATTAACAATAAGCATTATTTTGATTTTAATTTGTTTTTGTTGAATTTTTGTTGTTGATAGATGTGTGGGTTTGACCTAACTTGTGCATTTTCTCTTTAATTGAGGCTCCTATAAATTGGAGGCTCGGCTCCGTATAGCTCTTTGCACATGGCAAGGAACGACTTTGATACCAACATATTCACTTTCTTTGTGAAATAGCTTCGTAGTAGTGAGAGACTTTAACTTGTCAAACTTTAGTGCAAATGTTATTCATGATATGCAAGTATTATGGCTTGTTCCTATAGTGACACAACAAACTATGGATTTTCTAAGTGATTTGTGGGCTAACATGGCTCAGAAAGCAGAGAACGTTGATTTGGCTGGAAACCTTAGTCAGCCATTTCAATTGGTGGTCCCAAAAAAGAAGAAGAACATGAAACAACAACATGAAGCAAACAAAGGGTTCAAGGTATGTGCTTCTAGCAGTTCGCCTCGCTAGTTCTTAGATGGAAAGTGTCCATCTTTCTTTTTGACTTTTATTTGTTTTAGTTTTTCTTTTCTGTTTTTGTTGTTTTTTAGGGTTTTGGTTTAGTCCTTTTTTTTTTCTTTTGTATGTTTTCCCTTTTAATATATGATTAGAGTATTGCAGCAAGAGACCCCTATATTCTTTATCTTTTGCTTAAACAAAAGTTTAAAATAAATGAAAAACTATCTATCTATTAAAGTCTAAAATACACCTAGCTTGAACCCTTTAATATGAAATAAGGTTTAAAAAAAACTATCTATATTTTATCTATCAGGATATCTACCTAACTTATAAATATGAAATAACATAAAAAATATATATATTTAATTTTGAGAGAAAAAAGGTATGTACAATCTAATTAAACTTACAATGTTAAAACTGATTTGCTGAATGGATGGTTTGAATCCAAGTTCTCAAAGTTGTGTGTGAGTTTTTAGTAGTATTTACCACGTGACAAAATCTAAATTATTTGAATTGAATATTAATTAAATATGTCAAGAAAAATATATATTTAAAAAAAAACCCTCTAAAAAAATATTAATTAAATATATGAATATTCTTGACCAAAAAAGTAAGAATATTAATTAAACAGCAATTTAAGCTAAAAAAATGATTCTTGCACCCCAAGTTTTTTATCGTTGAAAATTATAAATAATAAATTAATTAATTTGGCGGCTTATTTATGCACACCCAACGATGAACCCTAACTAACAAACAAACAAACAATTCAAACTTGAAACTCCTCCACAATTTCAACCCTCTCTCCGATTTTCTTCAAATTCACCATCTCACTCACTTTCTAGATTCGTTTTCTTCAACTCACTCACAGCACAATGGTTTACTGCGATCATTGCGTCAAAAACGTTCGCGCAGAGCTGCACGAAGAATGTTACTTGTAACTATCACTCTTTCACACTAATTCACCCTTTTATTTCAATTTCTACATTCTGTTACTGTTATTACTTATTATGCTTGTTGAATTTCGAATGTGTTGTGAAACTGAAAATTTCTTATGTGTATTCATTTTTTTTTCTTTGTTTTTTGGTTGTCAGGGTTTGTACATCTTGTGGGAAGGTGTTGGAAGATCAGATTTTAACTGAGGAGCCTACTTTTACTAAAAACTCCGCCGGACAGGTAACTGAAGTTTTTTAGGGTATGGGTTTTTGTTTTGTTTTGTTTAGGGTAGAGGAATTTGAGGTTAAAAATAAAATTGATGATGCAGTGTTATGGGAAGGAGATATAAGTTGCTAGTGTAAAGGGATAATGGGGATTTTAATTGCTTGCGGTTTAAGTTTAATTTGCGGGTATGGTTAGAGTGAAAGGAAATGTAGTTTTAGAGAAAACAGAAGATGCATTGTCAGTGTAAAATAGTTTTATACCAATGAACATCTTGTATTCTGTAGATATTTTGAAAGAGTTTAATTTACATCATCGTCAACGTACAAAAGTTTTAATTGATATCATTTAATGAATTAAAACACATGACTTGTCATGATTCATTAATTGATGCGACAACACATCATCTGATGTATGTATAAAACTTGTATACACTGACAGTGTATGTACATTAAATTCATTTTGAAATAAGTTTTATGATATGACAGATTGATGGTTTCTTAATGGATGGCGGCATACAACTCTTACACCGTCGATGCATCAGATTAAAGAGTTTTCACCCTGTCAATCAATCACAACTGTCAGATTATTAGAAACGTTTGAATTTTATCATAATCCTCCAATGTCTCATGGACATAATCGTGATTGATGTGCTGACAGTGTAAACTATTTTACACCGGCAGTTTGTGAGAATTAAACTCTTTCTTTTTAAGTAGAGGAGGGATTATATTATTTTTTCTTCGTTTATTTAGGAAGAGGGGAAAACACTAGGCCATATATTCCCGGGTAGGGATTCAAAGCTTGTTCCTTTGGATTGCGAAGTTAGATAGTCACCACTATGCTACACATGCAGGGGATCCAAATCTAGGTTGATGTGCTTCTGCACAGGTGATGCCAGGTCTTTTAAATAGGGAAATGTGTTTCTCTTGTGAACATGACGCTGTCGCGTGCTTAAGGAAAACGGGGATATCCAAGTTCCTCAAAGTTCCTAGTAGAGTTTCTCTGAAATGCAACATAACATTTCTCGTTGCACTTTATTATATCAAAAGAGAATGTTATAATTTTATTACTAGGTCTGGTGTTTTCAACTGAGGTTTCCGGGTTATTGCTGACCCATGAGAAAGACAAGTTTGATTGTGTTTTATATGAGCATTTTTGTCCTTTGCTTTTTTTGCCACCCTACATTCCAGTTTTTGTTATGTATTTTATTATGGTTTTCCTTATGTGTTTAATAGAGCAAAATATCGGGAAATTTGATAAAAGCGGTTGAGGAGTTAGATGCTTCACGTAAAAGGACTTTATATAGAGGTATGTATTTGTTAAACCTCATTACTGATTCCACATACAGGATGTAATTGATGTGATGGCTTCCAAAATGTTGTGTTGTTTAATATCAATTGATTTTCTTATTTGGCATGATATAACTTACGTGAGAGTCATTGAACTTGTTACTGTGTTAGTGTTGAATATGTCAAATTCTGCTACTTTTCTTCCGGTCATTCCTCAAAAATTTCAAAGCTGTCGTCCAATAATAAGTTTAGTGTTTAATATTATTGGGAAAAACCCAAGTCCTACATCGGATTGATAAGACTCTTGATAAGAGTTTATATAGAGGAGGCAATCCTCACCTTACAAGCCGGTTTTGTAAGGATGAGTTAGGCCCCAAATTTCAACAAATATCCATATCAAGATTAGTCAAGTAAGGTATACTCCAATAATGCTCATAGTAGCCAATGCAATAAAAAGGAAGTTTGGATAGTTGTCCTTTTATACCTTATTTTTAAATAGTTACCACTGATACTTTCATACATGCGACTATTTATATTCACATGTGCCAGTTTTCTTTGGTTTACAGCTTCTAAAGAAATGGAATATTTAAGTCTCAGCCTTGGAGTAAGTGAGGGAGATGTGGTCCGCCAAGCTAGGGCCTTCTATGAAGTATGTTAATATTTTCAATTTCATCCATGTCCTTGCTTTCTATGTAATATCAAATCAAATGGTTTTCTTTTTATTTAACTAATCCTTTAGTTTTTCTATTGAAGATAGCACTTGCAAAAAATTTCACCCGAGGACGTAAATCAGAGCAAGTACGGGCTGCGTGTCTTTATCTTGCATTCCGGTATGGAATCTTTTTTGCATCGGTTTTGCATCAAGTTGTATCTGTAATAACCTTAGTACATTTTTCATCTTATAGTTCCAGTGGCAATAAATTACTACAGTCTACATGATGTGAAAATTTTGAAGATCCCTTTTTGTAATCTGATCAAATAGACAGATATCAATCTTGATATAAATTTCAAACCTATTTTATCATTTGCTTACTTCAAATATTAAACTTGCATCTCATTTTCTTAGTTTAATATACCTGATAGGCTGCCTGCAGGTGCAAAGTTGTATATTTGTTTGGACATAAGTCATATGTTTGTGTTGTGTATATTTCATATTTTATTTTTCTAGATTCAGTAGATAATAATACTTTAGATTAGGGTGCATGTAGTCAAGGTAGAAGTTGAAATTCGAAGCTAGATAGTTATGTTCAAGTTCATTCAAAATGAATACTTGAGCTTCCAATTCCAATCTATGGATGAATTCTGTACTGATGTAGGAAAAGTGTCAGAGGTTGCTTAGTAGAACTACAAGTTGAGAAATTAAAGGAAAGTGAGAGAAATTATTATGAGAGAGACCGAGAGAAATAAGAACTCTCTGTGCTATAGACGAGTTTCTACTTTCCAGCACACACAAGTCAGTTATATTATGTTAAGACCATATAACAGAATGTGCTGAGGAAGCAAACTAAGGCCCATTTTATAGGTTAAGACCATATTCAGATTGTATACTATTAAAGGCCATATGATTAAGGCTCTGCCACCTTCAAGGTTTGAGGACCTTGGCTCCAAGCTCTGCGTGTAATTCATCACACCCAGCGCTTTGTGGGAGAAAATTCAAGGATTAGTCTTCCTATACTGTTCAGTATACTACCATAGACCCTACCACAGTAGATAAATACTCCTGTAACTGTTTTTATACTCTGTCACTAGCTGTAACTAACAAACGGACAGCTGTCAGTTGGCTAGAACCTTCTGGAGCTACATAGTTCAATTGAGAAAGATTTACATTATTCAGTCTAAGATTCTCACTGAATCATCAAAGTAGAAATTCTAATATATACGGAGGGTAACACTGAATATACAACTGTTCAATTCTTCTGTAGTAACTTTCCAAGAGAGGCCTTTTTTTTTAAGAGAGGCAGTTACAGAAACAGAGAAAATGCAAACTGTTACAGGGAAGTATTTAACATTTTTAAATGATGATGGTGATAAGTTAGTTTTGTAGATAACATCTTAACAAATCATGAGTTTGTTACTTTGTTTAAATAACAACCCTAGATTTTCTCATTTTATACTTTTGTCGCTTTAGAGGATCCAAATTCCTGGTGGGAAGCACTACTTACTATATCTGTTCAATAATATTTTGATTTTTAGTAATTTCCATTGGATAGCGCTGCATAAATAGTGTCTGAATTTTGAAACTCAACATTAATATTTTATTTTTCGTGCTCAAATTATGTTTCTTCTTGCAGGCAAAATAAAAAGCCATACTTTCTTATTGAATTTTCAAACAATTTAAGGATAAATGTGTGAGTAAGCTTTCTCATTTCTTATTGGTTTACTTATATTATATGACAATGTTTTTCTGTTTTGTGTTTCTGAAACTTGTTTGTATGGCTTTGTTGTGCAGTTATGAGCTTGGAGGAGTTTATTTGCAGCTTTGTGAAGTGTTAAGGCTTGACAATCATCCAATTGTTAAAAAGCCTATTGATCCTTCTCTTTATCTTCATAAATATACTAGTAGTAAGTATCCAGCTTTAGTTCAGTTTGTTTAACTGGATAAGTGAAATTTTGGTGCATAGGATGGATAGTCTGGTTGCCTTGCAGGACAGCTTATATACAGTAGACCAGTGCAATTTTCTTCAGGCTTCAGAAAATAGATAGACTCATGTTTATTTGAAAATGTTCCTAAGTTACTTTTAGTCGAGAAAATTATTTTATATTTTAAATTAAGTGTTTGTTTGATAAAAGTGGAAATATATAAAGACAATTTAACTCGTATGATGTTAGTATGGAAAAATATTCATCTAGTTTTATTTATATGAGAATTTTATAATAATTAGGTTTTATCATTTTTCATTTCAATTTTCTATCGCATTGTTTTTTTTTGTGTTTAGAAAGGAGTCATTATTATTTATTGGATTGGTTTACATGTAGATTTGCTTGGGCATAGAAATGGGGTTGTCTCTGCAACTGCACTGAACATTATTGCGCAAATGAACCGTGACTGGTTGCAGGTGACTGCTTTTTGATCTGATATTTCTACTCAGTTTATGAACTTTTTTTATGGTACAAAACATTAGTTTTGAAAGCCAAATGTGATTTATTTTTCTTCATTTAGACATTGCATTGCTAACTAACGTTTGAAAACAGACAGGGAGGAAACCTGGTGGATTATTTGCTGCTGCATTATACACCTCTGCTAATGCACATGGTCATAAAGTCTCCAAGCGAGATATTGTAAGTTACTTTTAACATTTTTTTTTCTTCATGATTATAGTCTTTTCTTTTTTTGTGGTGGTGTCCGGGTTCGAACACTGGACTTTGCATATATCATGCATTGTCCTTACCAACTGAGTTAAGCTCACGAGGACAGATTATAGTCTTTTCTAAAATCGTACAACTTCAACTCAAAGAAAATAAAAATGTTTGTGAAATTATAAAATCTAATCAATATAGTGGTAAAAACTAGACTAGATTGACTTGAGAAGAGAGTTCTGTTCATTGTGCTAAAGTTTTTTTTTTGGTAAGAATTAAAAAAATTTCAAAAATGTACCTCTCCAAGGTTCGAACCTGGGACCATGAGTAATCCTGGCGTTTACACAACCACTGGACTAGCAATCGCAGTTTGATTTGCTTTCAATTATATAAATATATTAACGTTACTACATTTTTGTAATAGCTAACAAATATTTTTCTTTACCGATTATATATGAGATTTATCTTTAATTTATATGAACCAAATTTTTTGACAGTTTTATATAAACCAATGTTCTTCTTTCATTTGCAGTGTTATTAATTAATATTAAAATTCAACTTTCAGAAAATAAAATTTTCCCTTAAAAAAATGGCATATCTTACTTTTTCAAGACAAGATAAAAAAATAAATTTAGCATCATTTTTAATTTTAAGGTATCAAGGTTGTCATAATTTTTTCTAGAATTTTTTAAACATGGATCGGATCAACAATTATGTGATTTAGTTCTACCAATGACGCACCAATTCAATGCTTTCACCAGATTAATTATCAGTTTATTTTTTAAAGATTAATTAAGTTTTTAGTCCTTATAAATATTCACAGTTTTTTTTTAGTTCCTACAAAATAAAATTACACTTTTTAGTCCTTGTGACATTTTTCTTAAGCATTTTAGGGACTAAAACTGTTGATGTAAATTTTTTACAGGGACTAAAAGTGCTGATGGAAAAATTTATAGGGACTAAAAATGTTGACGAAAAATTTTATAGGGACTAAAAAGTGTGATTTTATTTTTTAGGGACTAAAAACAAAACTGTAAATATTTACGGGGACTAAAAACTTAATTAACCCTTTTTAAAAATAATGTAACCTTTTATCATTGTCCAGCCAAATTTCCAAAAACAGCCATCATCAAAGTTTAAACACTGGCATTTTGAGGGTATTATTGGGATTTCGCGGTAATTAAAAATAAACCAAGTTTAAACATTAGTCATTAGGGCTTAATACTTCGCGTTTCTTCTCGCGCGCTCTCTCACTCTGTCCCTCACCGCCTTACATCTCAAACTTCCGCCGCAATTCCATCTCTGGCGATCCTGGTTCGTTTTCCGGTGGTATCTTTGTTTTCTCCTTCTCTCACGTAACATTAATCTGATGCTCTGTTTTTCGTTCTGATCACTATCCTGTACATTTGGAAGCCAATCTCTTCTCCTCTTCTTTCTCTTTTCTTCTCTAGTGTTGAGTTTTCTTGTTTTTCAATTCCTGAATTTATTTTCACTTGTTTAAGCCTAGTTTTTTATTTTATTTTTAATTTCTACTATTTCATGCTCTGTTTTTTCTGTTCCAGTTTTTTATATTTGTCTTTTGTTGATTTTCTAATTTGCAATGCAGCTAAGACTCTTCCATATATGCGAGCAAACGATGAACAAGCGATTGATAGAATATGAGATGACAGACTCTTCTAACTTGACAGTATGTGTCTGACTTATATTTGGATTGTCAAAGCTCTGTACAGTTTTGGACTCTTTAGTTTACAAATTTTCATCTTGTTATGGATACAGGTTGATGAATTGAATGCAATGGCAAAAGAGCATGAAAAAAATCCCGTTGTTATGCCAAACAGTAAATTCAATGGATCTACTTCAACCCCGCTAGTGTGTGAACACAAAGAAATGGAAGTGCCCCATTTTGCACTTGGACTATGTGAAACTTGTTATAAGGATGTTAGTAGTTTCTTTCTTGTCTAGTTGTTTTGCATGTTTTAAAACAATGCTGATTTTTAATGTTTATTATTGATCTGATTTGATACATTTACATTACAGTTTGATACGGTCTCGGGAGGATTTGGTGGTGGTTTGGACCCTCCTGCATTCCAGCGAGCTGAACAGGAGAGAGTCAAGAAAACAAATTCTAAGGAAAATTCAGATGTAAGTATACCTTAATTGGGAATTCGGGTAGTTTTTCATTTCATTTATAAGTATCCATGCTCTGTCTCTTTCAAACTGGTATAAATAAAAGAATGTGAATAATCACCAGCGCTTGTCATTTTTTAGAAAGAAGATAAATATTTTATCTAATTTATAGTTGTAATTTTAAATTGGTATTATCAGAAAAGTCGGATAAACAAAATAAGATGAGAAGCTTTTAAAAATTTGTGATCAAGTAGAAGCTTTTTCTTTCTTAATGTACTTATCCTATGTGAACCCATCTTTTCTCAAGCCAATGAATATATGGGCATCTAACTACTTAATGACAACTCCATTTTCTCTTTCCATACAACATACAATGGCCTTAAACTAACATACTTTCAAATACATTTTCCCTCCTGCTTCTTTTGGTTAGGTGGTGAAGGCATCAAATAACGCATGCAAGGGACAGAAAGAAGATTTTCCTGCCTCTGTGTTAGAAAGTAATGCCGCTTGCTCTTATTTCTCTCTCTAGGGATCTAGATTTCCTTAGTTTTCAGCTATTAATTCTCAATTTTCTCAAAAATGATTTCAGGGGATGACACTAGTACGGAAGCTCAAGATGAATCAGGAAATTTCTCTGATATTGATGACCAAGAGGTGATTAACAAGTATAATGTTTTGCTGTTATTGGTTTATCTAAATACACCTCTGCTTTTAGAACTGCAAATGACCATTGCATTGTTTAGTCAACACTATTTTTGTATTTTGAACATGATCTGTTTGATTGTGTTGGGTAATTTGACCCGCAAGAGATGGAGGCGCCACATCTCCATCCAAAACCTTAATGCATTAGTTCTATGAATCACCTCTCTTTTATATCCAACATTTAACCCTTTCATAGTCGATGTGGGACTTAACCACTCGCACTTGAACCTAACAATCTCCCTCACAAGTGTGAGCTCCCACATCCAGTACTTGCACTGCGGTATTACCAACGGAACACACATCCTGACTACTCCACCACCGCGGTATTACCAATAGTGGATTAGACTTGGCAAATCTGGTGCCTAAATTTTGCGGGGATACTTGAATATTTTAGAATGAATAACTTGCATTTCATAGTGAGGTTTTACAAATTTATATACAGATATAATCTCTTGTGAAAGGAAAAATCAGGAAACCAAGAAAACTATATCAATGATATTAAGTAGTGAGAATAATCATAATTCTTACTATAATCAAGACTCCCTCTCAAGCTGCCACCATATACACCATATGTATTCAATTTGTTTTATATATAATCAGTCTGAGGTCCAATTTGGCGGAGGTATCGGCCAATCACTTATTAGAGCAAACTGAAGAGGTAAAGTAATCTTAATCAGGAAGTCCTTATAAAGATAAAATATCGTGGTCTGTAATTATTGTCTTCTTCTTTATCTAGTTCTGTCTCCCATCTCACTTGACCAAGTTCTTTTACTCCCCTTCATTTCTATCAGAGAAATTGATATTCCATAGAGGAAAACTCTGATATGTTTCTTATTCAAATGATTAACTTACAAGAGAGAATATGGCAACTGTCCTGCCACTGATTTTATTTAATTTCGGCACCAAATCTCCCAATTAAGGAAACACACTTCAACTAAAGAACTTTTAGGAAATGCTTCCAAAATCTATTTTGTAAAAAAATTGGTAAAATAAATTATGGAAACAAAATAAAATCAGCAAAGCACAAATAATCACAAATCAATCTGATCCCTGTACTTCAGGTTTGAGATTTGAATCCAACATCCAACAGAAATGAACCCCGTCTTTATAGCATGTTTGTTACAGTTTTTTTCGTGAAAAATTCATTTTTTTAAAACAAAATAATCACTTCTAGAAGTTTCCATCTGATTGTTACAAATTTTAAAATAAATGAGAATTTGAAAAGAATCTTAAAATTGCTTCAAATGAGAAGCTGTTCTGAGTAGGTTCTCCAGAACATCATTTTTCATAACTAACCATTTTTAAAAAATGTGATTTTCATTATGGTAAACAAACACCTAGGATGCACAAGTACTGATTTTTATGTTGATGTACGGGTACATCAATATAAAAAACACAAGTTTTTTTTCTTTTTATATAATATAACATGAGAGCTAAATTTTCAATTCACAACAAAAATTTCACAATAGAAGTTTAAAAGTCAAAATATGTGTTTGGTTACAACAAAGAAACTCAAAGTCACAAATAATATTATATAATTATATTCATATATGAGAAAGCCACAAATCCCACTTGCAACGAAATAATGAGAAAAACCAGAGTACCAGACAAATTCGGAATTCGGAATTCGGGTACCTGTATCAGGTATGTACTCAGTACGGGTGCTTTACCGTTTTACATGTACACAAGCTTCAGAGACAAACACAGACCAGCTTTTGCTCTTTTAAAAATCTATAAAATTAATCTCTAAATTATTGAGTATCAAAATCACTTTTTTGATAATCTGTACTAAATGGGTCTTTTTTTTTTTTGTGGTGGCCGGCGTTTGAACCCCGGACCTTGCATATATCATGCATTGTCCCTACCAACTGAGCTAAATGGGTCTTTAATTATGCTCAGTTTGTTTGGTTGATAATCACAAATGATTATTGTTTCTCCTGGCCAAATTTATTTCTCTGCTTATTGCTAGGCCCTTGAAAATTTTGCATCTTGATGTTGCTTTGTATTACACACACAAACACATGTTTGTGTCTGCGGCTCTGCGCTATTATACTATCAGATCATTGTCATGCATAACACACTGATCATTCTTGCTGCCAAAATGCTGCTTAGGTTGATGCATTCCTTTTCAATGAGGAAGAGAAGCCTTACAGGAAGATAATATGGGAAAATCAGAACCGCGAGTATCTTGAGGTACAAACAATTTTATTTAATATTTGTTGTTTTAATAGTGCCGGATAAAGTAGCCTGTTAGTTATTCCACTTTCTCTCATGATTGTTAGTATTTCGTTGGAGTTCATGTGCGCTGGATCTCACTTGACTTTATATTTTCTTTCAGGAGCAAGCAGCCAAGGAAGCAGCTGCAGCAGCTCAGAAGAAAATTTATGAAGCAAATTTGGAAAATTGTCCAGTAGAATCAAGAGAGCTTTATGAATCTACCACAGCTTCTGTGGCAAAAACAAGAAAGGTATTTTTTGAACATTTTTTAGTGAGATCATCAGCTGTGAGATAAAATTTTCTGCGAATCTGATGTTAGATTTGTACCTCTGATTACATTAATCATGTTAAAAACGGTTGGGAGGGTAGAACTCACCTTGTGTTGGGAGGGTAGAACTCACCTTGTGTACTGCACAGGTTCCATGACAGAGATTAGTCACTCATAAACGGCGGCTGAAACTTTGTACCAATAACAGGATAACCGGATGCTTTCTTAGTTAGCACATCATTTAATTAACATATGCGTTTCCAATTTATAAAACTATTGTCTACTCTACTAGATTGTAACCTATCTGTAACCAATTTAATTAAAATATGGAATACTTGAACTGAAGAATGTGATATTCCTACGCTACTCTTAGTCTTACACTGATACCAGTTTATCCGGTTCCATGTTATAAATTTATGACTAGCGCTATGATGTTGCTTACATTTCAATAATGTGGGTGGTAGACTATATAAAATATTTGGATATTGTGATAGAGTATCTTAAGAAAAACTTTTAAGAAAGATCTAAAGATTAATGGGTTAGATTGAAATATGGTTTATGATAGAACATTATGGCAATTTGATCCATGTAGCCGGTCCCGCTTAGTGGGATAAGGCTTGGTTGTTGTTTTATATCTTAGTTTATCTCCTAGAATTAGTTTTTTTTTTTTTAAATATATATCTTAGATTAGATTATCTCTCAACATCAGCTTCCATAATTCTTAGTTAGTATAGTGTTGGTTCATAATCTTCTGTTTCAAATAATTATCATACACTATTGTAGGAAAAGCAGAGACAAGCTCAACAAGCAAAAAAATCAGGGCCTGCTCAATCTGCTGCAGAGGCTGCTTGCCAAATGGTGAAAAGAAAGGTATATGTTCAATAGTAGACTATATATGCAGTTTCTTTAGATGTTTTATTTATTAAACTTATTACTATAAAGCTTCTAGACTTCTAGTCTTTTTAGGCATTTGCAAATTAGCGGATGCTCACACACATAATATCTTCTGAAATTGTTTATATATTATACTAGTTTACAAACAATATTTGTTTACTTCTATCATTTGCAGGGGCTCAGTAACAAAGTCAATATGGATAACTTTGCAAAATTATTTGAAGACAAACCAGTAATCTGCTCTTGAACTCTTCCTTTTAACACGTGAATTTGTATACACTTGAGTTTTGCCAATGAAACAAATACTTATATGATATAGCTGAAACATAAAATCTGTTCCATCTATTCTGTCCTTTGAAAGTTATCAACATTTAAAAGTTGAAGCTTATGGGAACTCACTCTTGATTCAATGGACAGTTAATGAGAAGGGATTCAATTACATTGATGTAATGCTTAGTATTGTTACATCGCTCAATAACTTTTTACTAGATATGTATTACACAACTCATCATTTGTTTGACAGTTGTTATTACATGTATTATCTTTAAAAGTTACATTGATCTAAAATCAGTTGAGATGATCATGAGATAGGTCTCCTAGTTAATGTCTAATGACATTGCTTTTGTTTTTTACTCTACATGTTAAAAAGTTTTTTTTTTTTCCAACATTATTATCAACAGTTAATTGTTTTGGTTGCTTTTTGATGATTAATCTATACTACAGGCAGATGAACGTAATCCCAAGAAAGTACGATTTGATCTAGCTTCTGATAATCACGATGATGAACTGGGATCAGCGGATTATTTTGAGGATGGTGTCAATGATTGGTATAATAATGAAAATATGGATGAATCATATTTTCCTGAAGAAGATGGTTATAATTATGATGAGGGTTATTACTGATTAGTTGGTTGATGTTACTCTATTGCAATCCATATTCAACATGGCTGCCGGCAGGGGAACTGGAGATTGTTGAAGTCTTTGGATGTTTAATTGTCATCTATTTTGAGATGGCATGAATAGGTGGTTTTTCCTCACCATTTTTAATCTTAGGTAACATACATGAACCTATAGCAGGAAATTGTTTGTTAGGCATTATTTAGGATTCATCTTGGTAGTTGTTATCTGGTAGGGGTACTCCATTTGACATAAAATGTTTAAGATATTGCGTTACATACCAAAAAATATTCATCTAAATACAAAAGTGGTACATTTAACCATGTCAACAGCTAAATTAGATATATATGATAGCTAGAAAATCTCACAGTTGACACTGAAAGTCTTTCCTATCATTTTAGATAGGTTTTTTTTCTTACTAAATTTTAGCAAGGTTTTAAAATGCAGATCAGCAATTGATTTGGTTGGGGTATTAGTAAGTGTTTGAAACAGCGAGTCTGGTTAAATTTACTTACACTCGTGTAAAATTTGGATAGTGTTATACTGCTCAATAATTTTTTATCGGATATATATTTTTACAAATTAATCATCTGACTGAAAGTTTATATCATATGGATTGTCCTTCAAATTTTTATTTCAATTTGAAATGATTTGATGTTATTGATACGCAAGATTAACACTGTTCAATAATACTGCTTAAGAGGTTAATCTTGACGTGTTTCAACAACATATTAATTGATTTCGGATTGTTTTAATAAATTTATAGATAAAATCTACATGGTATAAACTTTCAACCAGTGATCAATTTTCAAACATATATATTTGGTAAAGAACTTATTGAGGAGTATAACACTATTTAATTTTTTAAGTTGGTTAGTTTGATTCCTCTTATATTTTTATTGTCGTATGTAGCACATAATTATGGTGTAGCTTGGCGGTGGTGTAGTGCACATGTTTAATCCAAATGACTTTGGTTCGATCCGTGCTTCTAGAGATTTTTTATTTTTATTTTGGCCATTATAATTATATAAAGTTACTATGATGGATGTATTTTAACATGCTCTGTTAAGTTATGTAAAAAAAATGTAAAAAAAAACTCTCTTAAGATTTTATTAAAAAGAAAACTCTTAAGTTAACGGTAGATTTTCAATTGATATCTTTTTAGTGGATGATATGTGCATCTCTGTACGTTATTTAAACATTGAAATTGGTCTGGACTCTAATGAAGCATGATAGTTCTACTAACTCGTTTATTCCACAAAAAAAGTTGTTGATCCAGTGTGATAGACGGAAAAATGTTAATTTGTTTTGTCAAATAGCCTATTGATTAGTTCAATAGAGCTAAAATTACCTTCTAAATATTCTATGTACATAGGCAATATACTTGTTCACAAAGATTTCAAACACTTCATGTTAGTTGACCAATACAAATTGATTCCTAACTAAAGCAATAGTGTCATGTAGGGATGAAGTTCTATTTTCGAATTTATACTTCTCACACTTATGTCATATAGTTACTAGACTATTTGATGGAAGAAGAAAACAATAGTGATAAATTATGGAAAATAAAATATACTTTTCCCTTAATCATTTAGTCTAGGGTTTGATCCTTGTCGATGTGAATGAAGAAGCATTTGTTGGGAGATGTCAAGCCCTTAAATGGATCTTAGTTATATTGAAGAGATTAATCACCGCAGTTGCATGCGAAGGTTATCTTTGGTCAACCAAAAAAAATGTGGACGCACTTCACCAATGTTGTCAACAAGAGAGCTTCGAACGAGAGATATAATTCGTGATTTGAGTATAGTTTTTGTTGAAGGATGATACATCGTGTCTTTTTCTTAGATGAACTAAGAGTGTGGTGAAACTTAATTCAAAAAAAGAAACTAGTACCTTGAAAAAGAACGAATGAAGCGAAATACTCTATCTGTTTTAAATTATACGACGTTTTGATCATTTCACACAAATTAAGAAGTATAATTAATATTGAATATTGTATGTATAAAAGAAATCATAAGTCATTTACAAAATTAGCCAAAAATTAGCCAACTTCATTGCTTTATACATCCCAAAAGCTTAAGCCAAAAGTTGGATCCTTATACCCTTCTACTTTCCACGTAGCTTAGGCTAACACAGCATCCTCACCGTTTCGAATCACTGCACCCGAACCCCGGAAGTTTGAAACTTGAAGACATGCATCACAATTAACTTTAATCCAATCCTTCCTGGGTTTATCCCAGTCCTCATTGATCCTGGTATGCGAGTTGGGAGCTCTTCGAACCGGGATGAGACGACGAAGAGGGTGACTGATGAGAAGAACGATTGTTGCTGCTTGCTTGGAAGTACACTTCAATACTGTTGTCAGCTCTTGAGAGAATGATCTCCTCAGGTACATCGATATCCTCAAAAATCCGTTGATTTCTGGCATGTTATCTTAAAAATAAATTAGGGGAACAATTGTATCTTGGAGTCCAAGATAGAAAGAAAATTTAATCCCGTTTTCATCGCTGAAATCGCGGGAATCTTTTATTGTTTAGCGAAATTCCCAAAATAGCCGTCGTCATCAACGTTTAACACTGGGCTTCTTTTAGGGTATTTTTGGAATTTAAAGAAAAAAATTACAAAGACACCGCAAAAACATTACTTATGCTTTTTTATGTTACACTCTCACTCTCTCATATCTGGTATCTCTTGCTTGCTGATTTTCAATCTGCTGTCTTATCCAGAATTTCTCTGTGCTTGTAGCGTCGGTTCTGGCCATTTTCGCAGGTGGTAGGTATCGCTTTTTTTACTCTTTCTCTCTAACAACCTATCTCTGATCTTCTGTTTTAGAGATAATTAATGCATGATTTGCAGGATTATATATGACAGTATGCTTGGCTGTTATTCTTTCCAATTTTAGTTTTGGATTATGATTTATTATCATTGTTAATAGAAGTTGATATCAGTATTAGTTTTTTTTTCTTTCCTTTTTACGAGTGGCGTTGGAATCCAAAAAAGCGTTTAAAAAGCGATATTGATGGCCGTAGTTTTTAATAGAGATAGGCTAGGGGCGTGATTACCCTGGGTGTCTTTTTAGCCTCTGATGTGGTTCTTTGTCTCTTGGGACTTTTGGGGATGTCGCTGATTTGAGCCGTTTGGTCCTTAGCCTCATAATTGGGTTTTTGTCAATTTATTATGCTGCTGCCCTGGTGTTATTTTTCTGTGTGGCGGACTGTTATTTTCTGCCGCTGTGTTGGTGTGATGCTGCTTATGTGCGGCATTTGTAATTTTGTTGTTGTTGGTTTTAATATATGCTATTTCAAAAAAAAGAATATTAGGGTTTATTTGTTTTGTTGAAAAACAAAGGAGGGGACTGGACAACACGTACAACTTCAGTTGTACCACATTTGATTTTAAAGCTGTTCATAAGAGTGGTAGGAGGGGTAGAGGTTTTTTTTTTTTTTTGAAAACTCGGTATCCGATCCAAGAATCGACTAATCCGAGGGGACCAATCCCACCGCCCACTTGCGGGGGCCCCGTTTAAAGCCAGAGCAAGCTCTGTATGGACTTAGCCCACCAAAATTGACATCAGAGGGAATCGAACCAGAGACCTTTGGAGGAGCAAACTCCAAGATCCCAAGCCAACCCCAAATGGGGTAGAGGTTAATATTAGATTTTGTTTCATTTCAAACTTTTGGCTCTTGAAGAGAGAGAAAATGATGATGTTAATCAGCAGTAACATATGTCATTGACCTTCTTGTTGGTTCTAGTTATGCACTTTGTTGATGAATTTGTCCCTCCTTAGTGTTATGTCCAGATTACGTAATGTTTTAGCTGCTGCTTTGTGGTCTTCTTTTATTTTGGACTCTTTGGTTTACAAATTTTCATCAATCTATTGTGTTACAGCTTAAAGAGTTGAATACAATGGCAAAAGAGCTTGAAAAAGATCCGGCTGAATTGCCAAACACTGAATTCAAATCATTTACTTCACAAGGTCTACCGCGTGAGCGCAAAGATAACGAAGCGCCCTATTTTGATGATCTTGGACAATGTGAAGCATTCTACAACGATGAATTGGGAATTTTCCCTGATATCAATGATGAAGAGGTGACTAACAAGTATCATGTTTTTATCTTTTTGATAGATGAGCCAATTGATTCTAATTTTTTTTTTCTTTCATTACAAGTCAGCTATTTTTTTTCAATATTTTATGTAGTTTGGTAGGGCAATGTTTTGTTTAGTATGTAAAGAGTTGTCAAAGTCATCAGTCAGACTTAAAATTTTAGTCAATCAAACCATCTAATATTCAAAGTAGTCTATGTAGAGCCAAGTGTTGCGTGCCTGTTAGAATTGTGGATTAGGCTTTGTGGATCTGGTGTCAAAATGAGGTTGTACAAATCTATATACAAGAGAGAATCTCTCAAGAAAGAAAAAAATAGGAAACTATATCAATGATAATAAATAGAGAGAACAATCACCATTATGACTATAATCAACAATTTCGCTCCGGCTTCTAGCATATATATCATATGTATATGTATTCAGCATGTATTATATATAATCAATTTGAGGTTCGCATAGTGATTTGGTGAAGATATTTGGCTGGTTAGATTATTAGAGATAACCGAAAAGGTAGAGTAATTTTGATCAGAAAATCCTAATTAACATAAACCTAAAAAGATGAAATATCTTGGTCAGAATTTCAAATTGGCTTCTTCATTATCTAGTTCTATGTCACATATCACAAGACCGTAGTGTTTCGCTCCCCTTTCTTGCTATCAGATTCATAAACTTTAGTGATTGAGATATGAATCCAACATCCAACAGAAATGAACTCCATCCTTAATTATGTCCAGTTTGTTTGGTTGATTATCACAAATGATTGTTATTTCTGTAAGTTATTATCAGAAATCGATTCAAGATTTTGGGATTCTATTATTCTTGTAGCTTAGTGTTTCTCCTGGCCAAATTTATTTCTGTTTGTTGCAAGGCCCTTGATATTTTTCCATCCTAATGTTGCTTTGTATTACATACACATAAACACATATTTGTGTCTGCGGCTCTGCGCTACTATACTATCAGATCATTGTCATGCAAAACACACAGATCATTCTCACTGCCAAAATGTTGCATAGGTTGATGGGTACCTTTTAAACGAGGATGAGAGGCGTTACAAGAATAAAATTTGGGAAGATCAATACCAAGAGTATGAGGTACATACAATTTTATTTAATGTTTATTTTTGAAGTAGTGCAGGATAAAGTATTGACAATTTTATTTAATGAAGAAGACAATTTGAATTTCTGACAACTTTATTTAATACCGAACAGACGTTTGTTATTCTACTTTCTATCATGACTGTTCAATATGGAACTTGATACTTGTAGTTTATACTTCTGTTTTCCCCTGGTTTTCCATTTCACTTTGTTAGTATTTTGGAGTTAATGTGCACTGGATCTCACTCAACTTTATATTTCTTGCAGGAGCAAGCAGCCGAGGAAGCAGTTGCAGCAGCTAAGAAGGAATTTTATGACGCCATTGTGAATAAATGTATGGAGGATGTGCATGAAGCAAGAAAGCATTATGAATCTGCTGTTGCAGCTTTGGCAAAACTCAGAAAGGTACTTTCTGAATCAATATTTAGTGAGATCGTCACAAATCTATTCTTAGAATTGTAGCTCTAATTATGTAAATTGTGTTAAAATGCAACAACTCATTTACTTCAATGCTTCCTAAGCATACCATTAAATTAGCATATGATTTTCGAAATTATAAAACTATTGCCTATTCTACTAGACCTCGACCTATCAGTAATAACCAATTGAATTAAAATTTGGTATACTTGAAGAATGTGATAGATTCTCATAAAATCATATCATGTAGGAATTTATGCTGTCTCTGGTACAAGTGTTCCTAGTCTTACACTAATATCAATTGGCCCTGTCCCATTTTATAAACCTATGACCAGAGCTATAGTGTTTTTAGTTTTCCACTTATATAATGTGGGAGTTAGACTATATAAAAACTAGGAAGATTTGTATAAACTATGAGTGATTTTATGGAAAGATTGAGAAAGGATAAATGACAATAGGAGAGAATTATCTCCACGAAAGGTTTCTCCTTCACAATAGAGAATACTCTATTCAAAGAGACTCCTCTGCCAAATGAAATTTTCATGACCAAATGGCTCTTTTGTTCCATGACTCAACTCCAACAGCTTCTTTGAAGGCTATAACAGCTTGCGACATCTTATTCCAGGCTGGTCCGTTAACTGTTACCGAAAGCTCTACCTCTATGTTTTTTCATGTTGAAATGAATAATCATAGAAAGTAGAAAAGAATGATAAAGTCATGAAACAAGAAAAAAAATGTCCAAGTAATTTAGTAGCAGAACACCTAATGTGTGTTTCTTTTGTTTCAAGAAAGGTCATTATTGCTAATATATACATATATGTGTTTGTCTATATTGTATACTACTTATTCATATTCTTGTGAATTTCCTGGTAACATGTTTGGCAAATGTACTGAGTTCATATTCAGATCAAATTAATACTCATTTTTCATTTATATTGGTTTCAAATGGGACATCATTTTTTTATGTACAGGCCAAGTGAAATGCTTAGTAGTGCGGAACCAACTGTTATGCATAGTTTTATTTTGTCTACATAGTATGATTAATGTTGCATAAGTACTGCTAGACTTCAACATATAATTTTTTGGTTTGTTAAATACACTATTGTAGGAAATGAAGGAGAGACGGGCTCAGATCTACGAGACGGGACGATGCTAGAGACGAGACCAAACAAGACATAAAGTACTGCTAGACTTCAACATATAATTTTTTGGTTTGTTAATATGTTCTCAAACTTTCACTCTAAGTTAGAAATGATTTGCATTTTGCTGGAATTGCATTCCATATTTTATGTATTGCTTCTACTTATGCGGAAGTCATGCGCTTCTAAGGCATGTTTTCAACTTCCATTTAATTCCTTCATCGACTGTCCATACATGACTATATCATTTGCAAAATGTATACAACTTCTATAACTCTTCGGTGTTTTTTCCGCAAGTACATCCAAAACTAAAGTAAAAAACTAAGGGTTTAGGATTGACCGATGGTGCAATCTTATAGTTATGAGAAAATTAGTTTCCCCACCAAATGTCCTTGCACTAGTCGTAGCCCCCCATACATATCATTGATACCTGAGATATAAGCAATTCTAACCCATTTTATTTATTGAACTTTCCACAAAATCTTTCTAGGCACTCTATCGTATGCATTTTCCAAATCAATGAAAATTAAGTGCAAGTCTTTTTTATCCATCTGGTATCACTCCATCACACGTCCTAGTAACTCCATTTGCTTTCATGGTCAACCTTCCAGGCATACAACTGAATTGGTTGTGAATAACTCGAGTCATTTTTTGTAGAGTCTCATTTCAATCGATCTTCCCCAGAACTTGTATGACTCATAAGTTTAATTTCCTTATAATTTGCGCAATTTTGTAAATCCACTTAGTTCTTATAGATTAGAATTAAAGTGTTCCTCCTTCACTGGTCGTTTGATTTGAGACCTATATCTCCAAGTTTTTTTTTCCACTTCAATAATTATGTTGTCTGATCCCCAACTAATTTGCAATCACCCATCATTTTCAACTTTTTTTTTTACCTCTTCATGAATCCGACATAGAAGGTATACTTTTGATCATCTTCTCTAATGTTTAGCTTGTTAGATTCCAAAAAAGATTTGCTTAATTTACCAGATTAGCGTTATACTCCTCAACAATTTTTGTTAGTTACATATTTTGAAAAAGAAAGTCGTCACTGGGTTAAAATTTATATCACACATTATCTTTGTTAATTCAAATACACAAATATTTACGTCGTTTAATAATAATCTTAATTTGTTTCAATAAAAGTAAAAAGGGTTTTAGATTTAGTTGAAAATTTAGGGAGATCATGTACAAGATTTAAACTTTCAAATTCAATGGTTAATTGTTAATATTTATGTTTTCGTCCTTATAGCATAAATAATGAAACAGGCTACAGAGTTTTGCTTTTGATCTCCGCAGGGTTATGTAGTTCGACGCTATCTTGGCACATATTTGATGAAGTTACATTTTTTCTTTTTGAATCAGCAAAAGTTTTTCAAAGCATAGCCTGTGCAAGATGCACAACGATAATCACAGTTAATTTGGTTAATTTAATTGGTTTAATATTTATATTGTCATCCTTATAACATAAATAAGGAAACATCCAGCCTACAGGCGTTTTGCGCTTGATCTCTGCAGGGGTATGTGGTTCGACGCTATCTTGGCGCATATTTGACTTCACCGTAAATAAACTTGTTTCTTCCGGTCTCCACACCCATGTATCATCCTCATGAGATACCGTTTACCCCTCTATCAACTCCACAAGCATATTTCGTAAATCAACCTCCCATATTATAAAACAAATGAAGCTCTGTCGTAACTTATTGTGCAAGTAATCACATAGGATTATTGTTACTAACTACTTAGCAAGGCAACTTACTGTCCAAGCAATCAAGTTCTAATTAATCTATCTATTATCATCTTCATGATGCAATACACCCTAAATCTATTTGCTGCGTTACATTATTTCTTTGTATTTTATTCGTTGTAAATAACATTTTTTTATATAAATTATCTACGGCACCCTAGCATTTTAATTTAATTTAAGTTACATAAATTTATTTGAACGTTAGGCGTTATTTTTTAAGTGCTTTGTTCCTCATCAATGATCTCAGGGAGGATAAACTTCAGGCCGTTAGCAAAGGTTTTAGTTACAATCTTCATGAATCAAAATCACATTACAAAGACTAATGGCTGATATATAGTACTTTGATGATGTTGTGTTCTTGCATTTAGGGATTGGGACAATGTTTTCAAAAACAATGGATAAAATCATAATAAAATTAAAAGGAAGTTTTGATTCTAGAATTGAAATTTCAAATTTCTAATTTCAATTTAGAATCAATTTTTGACACAATCAATTTTACCTATCTTGCGTCAATTTTGATTTCTCAAAAAAATAGAACCTAGCTAATATACACTTAAAGTGATTTATTGAACATTATATTACATTTGGATTGTATGAACCATCAAAATAAGTTGTCACAAAGTTGGTTAACACGGTGAGGAGTTACATTTACGGATACCCGACCCCTCCTTAACAAATTATCAAATCACCCACCAAAAATTGACAAGCAAACAAATTCCTTACTGATTCTCCTTCAAGCACTCTAGAACCTTCCATATCTTCAAGACTACCCTTTGAATTAAGAAACACAAAATATAGTAGTATCTTGGAATGAATGAACTAAAATAAGTGGGCAGAAGGACTGAAGAAATATGATTTATTTATAGGGTTATGATTGAGGATGATTTTGGGACTTGGAATTAGGGTTCCGTAAAATAAATTAGGGGAATTTCTGTGTATCTTGGAGTACAAGATACGGAAAATTTTAGCCGATTTTAGTCAAGAAATGGTAGGAATTTTTATACTGAGGTGAAACTCCGAAAGTACCTGTCATCAAAGTTTATACACTGGCATTTTGAGGGTATTTTTGGGAATCCATCATAATTAAAACAAAAAATTGTACTACACCAGAACGTTCATTAGTCATTAGGGTTTTTGATATGAAAAAAATGAGTCATTAGGGTTTCATCTTGCTTTCTGATTTCTTAATCTCCTTTCTCAGGAGTTTCGCGAAGACATTTGCTGGTGGTTTTGTGGTATCCTTTCTTTCCCTTCTTTTTCCTTTGTTTCACTGTTCATTCAAAATCCCTCATTCACACAGTCATCGCATCGGTGATCGTTGGATCAATGGAGATTTTAAGTAGGGTTTTTTTTTTACTTTTTTTAAACCAAAATTCAAACCTTAAAATCTGCACAGTTTAATCTCCATCCAACATTTACTTCGTAAATGCGGGATTTTGTGGTGGCTCCTATTCAATGCTATGGGGGACTTGTAACACTTTTGACCATGTAATTTAAAATTTAGGTACTCTATTATATATGACAGTATGCTTGCCTTCTATTTTTTGAGACCTTAGGTTTCTCTTTCTATAGATTTATTATTATGATTTTGATTGTGATTTATTATGATTTAGATTATGTTTCCTTTCAAGATTTTGGTTTTTAAAGAGAAAGAATGATCATGTTAGCAGTAAGATATAGCATTGACCTTTACGGTCGTCTAGTTATACACTTGATGAATTTGGTTCTTCATTCAGTGTTATGTCCAGATTTTATAATGTTCTAGTTCTTGTTATGTGGTGTGTTTTTATATTTGGATTACCAAAGCTCTATCTATACAATTTTGGGCTCTTAAGTTTAGAGTATGTTTTTGGTGGAACTCAAAATCTTGGATTTCAAACTGAAGTGAAATTTTTTATCAATCTATTATGGTTACAGGTTGAAGAGTTGAATACAATGGCAAAAGAGCATGAAAAAAACAGTGAATTCAAAGGATCTACTTCAAAAAATCTACTGTGTGAGCACAAAGATAGCAAAGTGTCCTATTGTGCTCTTGGACTATGTGAAACATGCTTCAAGCATGTTAGTAGTTTCTTTCTTGTCTATGTTAGTAGCTTATTTTTCATATTTCATTTTACAAACACAATTTTCAAATATCTTTCTCTCCACTTCCTTTGGTTAGGTGTTGAAGGCATCAAACAGTGTATGCAAGAGACAGAAAAAAGAATTGCTCGCCTGCGTGCTAGAAAGTATTGCCGCGTGCTCTTATTTTCTCTTTAGGGAATGTAGATTTCCTCAGTTTACAGCTATTGATTCTTACTTTTCTCAAAAATGATTTTCAGGGATGATTTTGAGAGTGAAAGCTCTAAAGATGACTCACATAGAGATGATGACACCACCAGTGCAGAAGCTCAAGATGAATCAGAAAGTTTCTCTGATATCGATGACGAAGAGGTGAAATGTTTTATCTGTTAGCAGTTTATAAAATATGCTTCTTCTTTTAGAGCTGCAAATGACTGTTACATTGTTTTGGTAAAACTATTTTCAGATTTTGAACATGATCTTTTTGATTAGACGGCAAATAGATACAATATTTGTTCTTCTTTTATTACAAATAACTTTTTGAACATGATATTTTTGTTAGGCCCTAGAAAATTTTCCTTCTAAATGTTGTTTTGTATTACACACACAAGCACATATTTGTGTCCGTGCTATTTTACTATCATTTAATCGTCATGCATAAGACATTGGTTATTCTCGCTGCGAAAATGCTGCATAGTTTGATGGCTACCTTTTAAATGAGGAAGAGAGGCATTACAGACAGATAACATGGGAAAATCAGTACCAAGAGTATTATGAGGTACAAAAATTTTATTTAATATTTGTTGTTTTTATAGTGTTAGACAAAGTAGTAACATGTTTGGCAAATGAATTGAACTTATTCATGTTCTTGTGTCTTTCCCTGCAAGGCAGTAACATGTTTGGCAAATGAACTGAATTCATATTCTGCTCAAATTAATACCCATTTTTCATTTATACTAGTTTCAAATGGGACAACATTCTTTAATGTACAGGCCAACTAGAATGCTTAGATCCCATAGTTATGCCTTATATATGCCTAGTTTTATTCTGTCTTCATAGTATGATTTATGCTGCATGAAATACTGCTAGACTTCAAGCTTATAATCTTTTGGTTTATTAAATACACTATTGTAGGAAATGAAGCAGAGACAAGATCAGATGTGAGAGACTAGACGACGCAAGAGATTGTTTCAGCTATTGCTAGAATATATCGCTAGATACATGTTTGGTGATTTTTTTACTTTTGTGGACATATATTCTCGTTGTAAATTATTAGTCAAATGATCACCGATGAAAGTTGGACTCAATGAAATGCGTTAAACTTTTACAAAGTGACAAACTAAAATCCGAATATTGATTGAAAGATGCGGACATATTTAATATTGTAATAGTGTGTTAAATAGGATTGCTCTCAACAGAGAGAATTTATCGAAAACCTATAAGAGAAAAAATTGAGATAACATGATCACATAAGTGAAAAGTCTTCATTTTCTAAGCCATGCTATTAATTTTAAAATGTAGTTACAAAAGTAGTGAGTCCTCAAAAAAAAAAAATTTGGGAGTCCATTTTACTTTGAATTTTTTTATTGGATTTTTGTAAAAACCTGGTATGAAGTGAGATGACATATCATTTAAATTTTTAATTTATATTGTTGCATTATTTATGTATTTTTAATTTAATCTAAATCGCATTATTACTTTTGCACGTTGGGCATTGTTTAATAAATTTTTTGTGTGTACTTACACATTAACAAGTGTTTGACTTAAATATTTAAGACAAAATTTCCTTTTTAAGATTTTTTAAAACAATATCCTATAAGTAAGTTGCTAGTACGTATGACATTTTTTATATATAGAAAATACATGAATTTTGGCCAACTTTTTTACTTTCCAATTTTATCTTTCATTTAAAGTATTTTATTTCCTTTTTTTATTTTATAATATTGCTTGTTAATTTAAAAATAATTAAATACCATTAAAATATGAACCACATTACTATAATATGAACAATATTATCTATAACAATAATGTATAAGGGAATGAAAGATTTTGAGCCAAATTTTTCGTTATTTCAATTATATTTTTAAACAAATTTTTCAATAATAATAATAATAATATATTATTGATGTCATTAAAAAAGATAAAAGTTTAAACGTCATAAATATCAATATATATATATATATATATATATATATATATTTATATGTGTGTGTGTAATTTTAATCAAAATCTAACTAATCTAAATTTCAAGCACAATAAAATAATAGTCTGGCATAGATAGTCCATCTTTTTTTTTGGTGGTGGCCGGGGTTCGAACCCCGAACCTTACATATTTTATGCATTGTTCATACCAACTGAGCTAAGCTCACAAGGATATATATATATATATATATATATATATATATAAAAAAATATATAATGCCAACCTTGTTTATTTAAAATATCAACTCAAGTTACATACAATTTGATTATAATTAAATTAATGAAAGGGAACAACATGCATGCATATATATTAATTTAATGGCATTTTTTATTATGGATTAAATCCTTCTAGGGGGTTTTGGCTCATGATCTGTATTTGCTCCGGTCCCTCCATAGTCTTGAGTTTCCAAATCCATCCTCCTTTCAACTAATGCTTCTTCCTTATCAACTACCATAAGTTCCTCACCATAATTACCATCCACCTGCCAATTATACACAATATAAAAAAGAGCACAATCAAAAGAAGATAAACCAATAAACATTGATTAGGCTACATAATTTAAACATAATCCCATGCCAAATTTTGAGATCACAACATTAATATTTTTTATAGGCTATATTATAGTATATTTATATGGAGAGAGATGAATAGCACTGACCATAGCTAGAGAAGGTAGAGTTGATGCATCTTCACCTTTCAAATTTTTGGTTCCTAGGACAAATCAATCCAAATATTCATCGAATGTTCTACAAAGAAATTGAAATAGAACTAAAATATTGAACATTAATCCTTTAAATTTACTATGAATGCTTACCGGTTGCAGGGGAAGCAGAGGAAGAGAGAACATATGAGAAACTCAAAAAGAAAAGCAGTAGCACAAGTAGGCTCAAGAAATTTCTTTGCATCTTGAATTACTTGCTGGATATGAGACAAGGGGAACAAGAACCTTTTAGTGTTTAAATAATGTATGTGATACAATAATATAGACTAAAGAGACTTTAATAGACATATGAATGTACCATACCAACCAATAAAAGTCAACTTGTTCATTTGTTATTATCTGCCCACTGACCTAACTTATTGATTTATTCACGGTTAATCATCTACAAAACTACCTTTTTGTGGATAAAAACCACAAAAGTACTTTTGGATCATAAATAAAGGTGTGGTCTGTATTTAGCAATATTTCAACGGTATGGTTTTAAATAAAAAATAATCAAGAGAAAAAAGAAAAATTTGGTAAAATGGAAAATTATCAAATAAGAGAATTTGTCATTTAATCGGCTTGTATAGGAAAAGAAATTGATGGGCTTTATGAGCCCAATTCTTTTGACAAAAAGAGAGCCCAAATCCAACTTCTTCTCTAACCTACAGAAAGAAAAAGAGTGCAGTAAGTTTGCAGGGTAGAGAAGAAAAAATTTGAGGAATGACAAAATCATCACTATGACCAACTTATTGAAATGGAGGAAACTGGAAACTGAAAAAGAAGCCACGGGTAATTTAGGGAAAATTGTAGAGACCTCATGGATAATTGGAGAAATTATATACTACATTCAATTACCACGTATATTTGCTAAATTTTTAACCACGTATGTTGACCTTTCAATTACCACTTTTGCTTATATCTCATCCGAAGGAAGTATGTCACCTAAAATTAAATTCTCAAATCGCTATGAGTTGCCGCAAAAGCTCTTATTTCTGACTATGAAGTAAACATAGGATTGATGATAGACACACAATGCTAGGATTCATGTTTGCTTTTATTCAAATATCAAAGCGAATGATGAAATCGTGTTTGGAAAGAAACTTGTGTTTGGGGCGTCGAAACGCATAACCAAACAGAGACTAAATCATTAAGTATCACTATCAAATCAAGTGAGATATATGAAACTTAATGATCCAATAATTAAATAAAGTTTATCCCTCTGCCAGTGATATATCACTATCCAAAAAGTATGAGTATTAAGAAAAACTTTTGGAAAATTAAATTTGTCTGCAATATGTGTGACTATTATTAAATTACTCTTAATGTATAATTACATTCACATTTTGTTTTTCATATTCTAAGATAAATGATAATATTAATACGAGATATATTTGAAAAAAGAAGTAATAAATACATCTTGAAATTAGTAGAAGGTCTTGTAGTTGAGAACAAACAAATTTTTGTAAATAATCTTATAAATAGGGTCCGAGAAAATATGTACGAGTCAAAACTATTTTACCTAGAAGGTCTTGTAGTTGAGAACAAACAAATTTTTGTAAATAATCTTATAAATAGGGACCGAGAAAATATGTACGAGTCAAGACTATTTTACTTGTGCACCATGGAATTAGTCTCACTTTTTTTATAAAACAAATACAAACTCAATTTAATTATTATAGTTTTTTTAATGGTTAATTGTTGTTGTTGATGATGTTGTTGTTGTTATAGCGTGTGTTTGGTTGTGCGGGGGAAGAATTGATTATAATAAAATTGATTATATATGTAGAATTGGTTTTCGTTAAAAGTGATTTTGATTAAAGTTATCTGTGTTTGGATCGTTCATGTAAAAACGAGTTTAACTATAAATTTGTCTGTGAAAATCAATTTTAGAATCTAAAGCTATGAATTCTAACTTCAAGCAGAATCAATTCTACCCGACAACAACCAAACATGTCAAAATCAATTCAACACCTCAAGAATCAATTATCAATTATGGTCCCTCTAGAAGTTGAACCAAACATGCACGTAGCTAAGTTAACCGACGGAAAAAGTATCTCCTTTAATGTGGTGGTTCACATATCGAGAGAGCGAAATGTCTAAATTAATTTTTTTGTTGTTAATCATCCGTTTTTCAGAGAAAGTGAACTCAGGTAATTTGAAGTTCAGTCGTGAGGTAAATATAGTCTGACCAATAATTATTCCATCCAGAAATCGAATTCGGGCTCTCCCAAATAATTCGTTATTTCATGGAGTTCATTAACTATTTGAGTCCAATTGTTTGAGTCAAATTAAGTTTTTTTTTTTATAGATGATTGAAATTAAATTTTTGCCCGCACTTAACTAATACTAGTACTACAGCTGTCTACAAGTTCTAATTCAATTAACAAATGTCAAAATTATTAGGCTGAATCTCGTGACCTTAATTTGAACCAATAATGATTTACGTGTGTGTAAGTTGATGTGACTAAATCATTTTTATTTAATTTTGTTGATTTCATGTGAGTATACTAAAATAATATTGATTTAGGTATGCGATCATTAAATACTTTCATGGGGAGTTATTGTGGAGCCTTAGGATGCTTCCTACAATTTGTGTCTAAATTGGATGGAAACAGTGTGTGCCTATTTATGAGTTTTGACTTTGCATCTCAAGTTTGATACGTGATTTTTAGGGTTTAGGGGTTTGTTATAGTCTTATCTCCGAATTTGAATATACCATTTTTTTATTGCTTATTATATGAATGATTAAAGTATGAAAAATGTTAACGAGTGCATCTTGGATACTTTTTAAAGACTTTAATTGATAAATTTTTTAAGGATATTTATCAATTTAAAAAGTTTAAAGAGTATCCTAAGAACACTCATTAGCAAGACCTTTAAAATATACACCTGTTTATATCGATTTCAATACTCATTATTATGGGTCATCATTATATATTTTGGAATACGGTGTCAAATATCCTTAAGGTGACCAAATTCACGGAGATAGTTTTTCGAACAGGTATCTAAAGGACCTTGTATGTATTATGGTTTTTGGATCCACATGAATACTCTTTAAGGTGCCAAGAGGCATGCATACAAGGTTTTATAGCATTCCATCTCTTATATTTTCGGTCAGATTACACCAAGTATACTCTTATGTTCGATTCTTTGGTAGTCCAAACAAAATGTTGCTATGCATGCCAAATTAATTTATCAACTCGTGACTATATTTCATAAAATAAAAGATTACAGGTTTATCAACAATATTTTAAAATAAATAAATAAATAAATGAATACAAAATAGGATACACAATGTTGGGAAACATGATAACCAAGGGACCATAACATGAGAAAAATGCTTCTTTTTTTTTTATAAAAAAAAGTAGGCTTTAATATGTGTTTCGTCCTTGCAATTATGAGTCATTTAAAAATTGGTGTTTGTAATCGTTAATCCTGACAAATTACCCTTGCAAAGTTTAATCATTTAAAATTACGTCCCTTAACCCACTTAATGACTGCCACGTCATCAAATTAGCAAAATGGCATGGGAATAGACAAAAATACCCTCATCATCCTTCTTCTTCCTTTGAACAATGCATATGGTGCACTGTTCATCTTCTTCAATTTTTCAGAAACAAACCATGAATCCAACCAACTTGCAGCTACAAAGAGAGAAAAGGGTATGTTTAAATGATTAAACTTTGCAAGGGTAATTTTCTAGGATTAACGATTACATGGACTAATTTTTAAATGACCCCTAATTGCAGGGACGAAACACATATTAAAGCCAAAAAATAATACAAAAATCACAAAGTTATCTGAAAATCAACGATGATTACGATCATTTAATACCTAATTTATTTATAGTAAGCTTACATACCATCTTTTTGTTTGATGTCTACATTAGACATGTACAAGACAAAAGTGAACATAACCATATAACTTCATTACGTGAAGGACAATACAAATCACCAACAATTGGAAATTATTACTATAAGCATAAGCTGAGTTGTACATGACAGATTGGCATACACGTCCTGTCCCAACAAACCTATTTTATTTCCTGCACTCCAATCCATAGAAAATCCTTCTACAACCTTATCAACTTCTAAATCATTGCCCATGGAGCATTATAAAATGAAAATAAGTATAAAGGAAACACACCAAACACTGAATTTATAAGAAAACCCTCCTATTGATAGATGGAGTATACCTTTCCATAATAATGAAACAAGCTTGAAGCTCCTTAGTATTCTTTTAACAACCCATAAATTATATCAACTTGCTTCAAACTATAACCATTATGGTGTCGTCCACATATTGAAAGATTGGATAAGAAATTTTGAAACTCACCTTGAAACCTTTTAGCTGGCCAATTTCTGTTGCTTTGAACATTGACCTGCATGGCCCTTTCCTTGAAACAAGCTCATCAATTGGATTGTTGTTGACGTTGATGTTGTGGATATGCAAGGCTTCACTCACTTTATCTTATGGCTTCACTCACTTTATCTCCAACTAATCGAGTTGTATGCCTTCTTGAAATTGAATTTCAATGAAAACATTGATCTTAAAATGTATTATGGATCTTGAAATGAATTAGCCATCATCATCATTGTAATGTGAAAATATTGATTTCATTCACTATCTCAAAGTACAAGGGTAGCTTATTTATAGCTAAGCATCAAGATGGAAAGCACGAGGTTAGATGACTTGCATTACAAGTAATCTCTTGATACTTAGGCTAAAACTACAAAGACTAAAATATTAAGTGCTAATTATCCTAAGAATCATTAATCTAGAAACAGGAACTTTGGCTTGAATATTGTAAAGTATCCGATGGAGACTACTATGATTTACTGTGGATTTCGTATGGTTTTGATTAAGTCAATATAATTTTTCTAAGTATGTTTTTGGAGACTAATGTGGTTTGTTATAGGTATTGAATGGTTTGGATTGAATTTGGTTTAGTGTAGATTTCGTATGGCCTATGGCTTCTAAAATTCTGACAAAAATGTCATACAAAAAAATAAAGTCTAGAGAGACCCACAAGAAAAAAGATAGGACAAATAGAAAATCTAGAGGACATAAATGAAATGGTCCTTCCACGTTTTCATTTCTTCACTCGGACATGAAAAAATAGATAAGGTTACTGTTTCATCATTCTTCGTGCCTTCACCTGGTCATTCCTAACAGTAATTCTAAGGGAGCAATGCTATATCCTCCATAGTGATCTTAGCTACCCTCCTTTTATCCTTAGGTATAGGATCATCATGAACATGGCATAAAATCAACTGCTTGTTTGTTCTTGCAGAAGCTTCCTGATTGTGCCCTCCAACTTTTTTTTTTTAGAAAAAATCACCCATATGTTTCTGCTGCGTAAAATCAAATGAGGATGCATCATGAGAGACTTTGCTAAACCTCGTTGCAAACCATTGGTTTAACAATATCGACTAGATGATGAGAGACTTGATACATAATGTCAGGTATCTTCATATCAATCTATTGCCTGATGAAATACATGGTCATTACTACGAGCTGTTCAAGTGGATCAACCGAAGTATTATCTTGCATCACAAAGAGAAGCTACATTAGTTGGTATTCCCAAAGTGGGAGGTTGGTAGTTTGGTGGTTAAGGGTCGCACCACTTTGATGTTGACGTAGGTTTCATGCTGCTGAAACTCTTGTCAGAATACAAACGCATACATGCACCGATTGTAGCCATGATAGACAAGCTAATTTTTTGTTGGTGGTACTGTCGCGTGCTAAATTGTTGTCAAACTTGAAGATTCGGCTATTAGCTCCCAACTTTTTTTATAAACAATATTACGCCATCAATTGTGAGTTTTTTTAACTCCTCCAAAGGTTGTCAAGTAAATAAGCTACAAAAAACACAAGTAAAGGCTAAAAGCAGAAAACATAGGTCAAATACGAGTAAAATAAAGCCGACTGATTGAGTTGTGCCTTAAATCAAATATAAATGTATTTTCGGTTTGACGGTGATACAAATTAATTTTGAATTAATTTATTTCATAAAATTAATTCTTCTTGTAATTGAGTTGAATGTAAGGTGAATTATGTTCAGATGGATGAATATAATATAAATTGAAAAATAAATTCAACGCTAAAAATTAATTGTATGAGAAATGATAGATCCAATGAAAAATTATTTCGTGAACTGTTGTTGAATGTGTTGGCAAAGGTCATTAGATTAAATTTTTATTTGAATACTTAATAAAAAAATAAAAAATAAGAGCCTCACTCCCCATGTTTTGCGGCCAGTAAACATTTTCATTGGTTGGAATGTAATTCCGGACACTCTCACTATATAATCCATCAGGATAATAGCAATGCTTCAATTGTATATGGTAAAAACTACAAATTCTTTAATCAATCATTAAAAAAAACTACAAATTCTGACTTCAAGTTAGAATCAATTGAAGGCAAATTCAATTTCACTCGAGATCATTCAAACATGTCAAAAGCAATTATTCAATTATGAAATAATTCTTTCAAAACTGATTTTACCTCATCTAAAGTAAAACCAAACATATATAAAGATTAAGATGATGAAATCTTATTGACAATACTGTTCACTAAAGCCGAAAATTTATTTCAATAAAGGTAACTTATTTTAGATAACTCAAGCACAAAACATAAGTATTTTTCCCAACAACATTTCAAATCTAGATTCTCCAAGAAAATGTATTATTTTATTATATAGAAAATTTGATATACTCCAATAGTATTGGCATGTATATTAGGAGCATGTGGCAAAGATGGGGAAGGCGGCGTAAAAAGTGAACCTTGCGTTGGGTTGCATGGAAGCATGGGCCATGTTTAAGTCGGCAATGCAATTGCAGGAACAAACAAATGCAAAAGCATCAAGAAAGAATCACTTTTGTCTTTTTTTCTCTTTTCTGATGTCATCCACATCTTCAAGAAATACCCAATTTATTTCTTGGCTATCATTTGCACTCTTTGCTGACTCATTTGCCACCTGTCTCCACCCCCCAACTTAGCTAGCACTTTTACTTTCTCCTTTTCTCATCTCCACCTCTTTTCATATATTTCACTTTTTCCATTCTAATGCCAATAATAATATTCTACATATATGCTATTCCATTGTTCTATTTTATTATTTTTGCAATAAACGCGCGTGGCCAAAAGCAGAAAATGCAAACATGCATACATATCTCAAATTCTAGACTATATTTTGTTTTAACCAACAATGTGAGTTAAAGAATGTGTTTCAAGATCATCTTTATTTTTTATGATAAACATACATATTTCACTTTATTTTTTTAAAGCATGTCCATATTTTATTTGGTCAATGATATTTTTGTACGAAGTAGATATCATTTATGTATAACTGTAGAGATTAATCATTTAAATCGATATAACTACAATAAAAGAAAAATCTCCCTTAATTTTTTTAACATTATTACATTTTTAAAGTTGAATCCAAACTCTAAACCTGTAATTAAATGTTACTTATTATTAACATTTGACTTAATTATTTTGTAAATATATATGATTACTATAATTTTGATACACACATATATATTCAATAATATATTATCAAAAGGTGTTTATAAAGTGCTATTGCAATTTAACTTAATTGAATATATATTAACAAATGCACAATGTCGGTATACAAAGATTATTCTAAAAAAGAATAAGAATAAAAGTATAAGAATGAAAATATTTCTTTAAAAAAAAAGAATGAAAATATTATAGAATATTATTTCTTTTGTGGTATACACGTAGGTTTTCTTTTAGGACAAAACTTAGTACAATTCTTTAGGTACTTTTCGTATGATTTTTAACTAATAACATAATTTTTTTGGTTATAACAAACTTTGAGAAAATTGTGGATTTAAGAAAATCATGTTGAATTTAGTTAAGAATCATACGAAAAAGCAACTGAGTTATACTTAAGATTTTTCCTCTCTTTTAAGACTTTGCGAAAAGTTTACTACTTCTTAATAAAAAATTATAAATTAAAATAAAATTAAAAATCTAATAATGTTTTAGTACTTATAAAAGAAGTTGAGAACATTTTTTTACTCTAATCTTCCTTATTTTATATTTTTTAGGTGAAAAAAACTCCACATTTACATCAATGAAGAAGGAAGATGTTTAGTAGTTTGGGTTATAAGTAAAATAGATTGGATTTTACTTTTAGAAAGAAAAACTAAAACTTTTTAATTTCAATTAGATTAGCTCTTTAACATAATGATATGGAAGGCATTTATATTCAATGTATAGATAGGGTCCCATGTTTGGGCACAATCAAGAGAAAAGAAAACACTTTTCAATAAAAAATAAAAATAAAAAATAAAAAGGCAATCTTTTGAAAAGAAACACTTTGTGATTGCAAAAGGAAAGGAAAGAATTAAAGAATACTTTTTTTATCTACCTAATAAAAAATAAAAATAAAAATAAAAATAAAAATTACTAATGTGTGTGTGTTTTTGATGCCTCATGTTCTTTGTGCTTTTTGCAGGGAACCTTTTTACTTTCAGAGGGTTTATAGTGCAACTTTCAACTCTTTCTTTCTACCCTTTCAAAAGTTGTCTTGTTTTGTAACAAATTTTAGTTACACAAAAGAAACACTTTCTTTGTTTTTTACACTCACACGTTTGATTCTTCCTCTGTTTCTGTTTCTCTTCTGTTTTTTTGAAGGTTCTTAGCTTAGCTTCAGAGTTTGAAACAACATATGAACATGTCTGAGACTGAGAAGGATCATGGTATTATGCTATTTGGTTGGAAGATTCCGGCGCCGGAATGTCGAATTCCGGCCAATTCTGGACCCATGGTACATATATATAACTATAATAACAACATAACAATCTTTTCAGCCTCTCAGCTTATGTTTTTCTTCATGAATCATGCTTTTTATTTCATTGTATGTTGCATATGAATATGGGTTGGACGTAAATTTTGGATTTTTATTTTGTTTGTTTTCTTTTGGGGTTGTTGAGATTTTTGGTTGGTTATTTGAGTTCATTTTAAGCATCAAAATCTTCTCAATTTTGAAGGGTAATTTTGTTTCTTAGTGGAGGTGTTGTTACTATTAAGATTTATTTTAATGAGCTTGAGTTAAGGACAAATTGTTCGGTAGAACAAAAGTTTGAATCCAGACTATAACAATCTTTGGTCAAACTTTACTTACTTCGTGGCTAAACTCTAGATTACTAGAGAGTAGAGGGTTGAGACCAAAATAATGTAAACAAAGGTGGTATTTAGTTGAAGCTAGCTATACCAATGATTGATGAATTTGTTTCATTTTTGAATTGTAGCATCTCTCTCTTTTTATGTTATAATTGTGATGGAAGATGGATGTTATATCTAAAGATAAAAAAAAACTTAATTTAGACTGATTTCATCAAATTGATTTTTGTAATTCTTGGATTGATGTGAACCAAAGGATTTGGTCTTGATCCTCTTCGTTTTGTTAGAGTCATTTGTACACTCTAATTTCTAGGTGTTTTTTATGATGATTTCTCTTGGCATTTTATACATAATTTCCTTTGATGTTTTTTCAGTCTTATTGTATAGCAATTCAAGTATATGAATTGAGTTCAATACTTTGCCAATTATCTGAGATAAGCAGAAGTTGAGGCAGATATTGTTATTCAATAGAAGTAAAAGATCAGGACTAGTGAAATAGGTGCACATTATGTTTGCAAAATTTGAGGTCCCAAAGAGTTATACTTCTGTCATGTTATGCGAGAATTCATTGTGTTTGCTAATATTGTAATTGTGTTTCTTTGCTTTCATTTTTCTGTCTATTCTTAGATTATGTTATCAGTTTGTATTTTGCTTAGTTTATCACTAATTTGTGGTTTAAATTTTAGGATACTTGCAGCAGTACAAGGAAAACAGAAGTGGAAATACCTTGTGCAGAAAAAACTGAGCAACAAGACAACTCTTCTGATTCAATGGATAGTAAACAAGAGTCTATACAGGAAAAGGAGCCAATAGTAAATTCCAAGCCCACTGAAGATAACACGGAGACCGGTAATACAGATCAAGATAAACTCTTAAAGAAACCAGACAAGATTGTTCAGTGTCCGCGATGCAACAGTTGGGACACCAAGTTTTGTTATTTCAACAACTATAACGTCAATCAACCTCGACATTTCTGCAAGAACTGCCAAAGGTATTGGACTGCTGGTGGAACAATGAGAAATGTTCCGGTAGGTGCTGGGAGGCGGAAGAATAAGCACCTAGCCTCTCAATACCGGCAAATTATAGTAACTACGAATGGAATTCCAACCACGAGGCTAGAAACTACAAACTCATCCGATCACCACCACATATCTACGGATAACGAGACTGTATTGAAATTTGGTCCTGACACCCCTCTTTGCGAATCAATGGAATCAATGCTTCATCTTAGAGACCAGAAAAGAAGTGCTGATGCAAATTCAAATAGTTGTGTGCAACATAGAGAGGAACCGTCCTTGTGTGGATCTTCTGTAACAAATACCGGCAATCAAGGAGATGAAGTATCAGAACACAATGCATCAAATTGGTTGCAGTGTTATCCTGTTTCTCCATGGGTACTACCGATGAATCCAGGTTGGAATAATGTTGCTTCAATGGCAGCAGTTCATCCGACTTCGGCGTCCATGCAATGGTGTCCAACACCTATGTTGGCAATTCCAGGAATTCGGCCACAAAATATACCTTTACAACTTGTAGCAGCATCACATTGGAGTGGACCATCACTTTGCCTCTCACCGCCTTCCTCTACAAGTAACAGTTGCTGCTCAGGAAATGGTTCACCAACCCTAGGAAAGCACAGTAGAGATACAGTTTTCACAGATGAAGACAAAACAGACAAGTGTGTTCCGGTTCGAAAAACAATTAGAACTGATGTCACAAATGCGGCCTCGAAAAGTCCTATTCGGGCTACATTAGCTACCAAGAAGCCTAATGAAGAAGGAAAAGACGGTGTTTTGGGTGGCTCTCAGATTTTGGAAGCCAGCTCAGGAGCTATTTCGCATGCTCATACAATCCAGGAAAGCATATAATAATTTTCTAGCTTTAAATTTTTCATTGATATTTTCAGTCAAATAAACTAGTACATATTGCTGGCCTTCGTTTCTCTTGCAATGTTTTTTTAAGGTAGCATTGATTTGTGGTATTTATTGTAAGATTTTATTTCAATTGTGTACTTAAATTTGTATTGAGCTATAATCTCTGAAAATGATGATTTTTTATTTTGACACAATAAAGGATAACTGATAGTGATTATTTCTACTCCAACACTACTCACTTATAGTGGTGTAAATAGAAAAGTGTAGGATGTTATTAATGTATGTAGCCAAATATCTATTGGTTTGAGATGTTGAATTCATGATTCAATTGTGCAATGTGGATCAGAATGAATTTGGAAGTTATCTGTGTTTTTGGATTCACACAAGATATGTTGGGATTGATTTTGTTTTCTGTCAAATGGAATTTTAGTAAAATCTAGTAGAATAGTTTGATCATTTTGAATCTAATTGATTTTGATTCCGATACTAACTCTTACATCAAACTTGTTTTAAGAGTAAAAATATACAAATATAAATTAACCTTATCTCAAACTTAATCTTGATCAAATCAATATACAAAATTAAGCATGTTCAAAATCACATCTATCAAAATTTTATCCAAACACACACTTATTATGTGTTTGATTTCATATGGTTTATACCATAACTGATTTTGCCTCCTATTATTTAGTCAAAATACAAGTGTTTGGGTGAGTTGAAAAATGTGTATTAATATTTACATCAAACTTGGTAAATCTTTCAGAGACATTATTATACTTCAAACTTAGTTGTAAACAAATCAATACACACAAACAATTTTAATCAAAATTGATCCGAGATGGATCGCAAACAAAGGTTGGCTTTGCTTGAGCGCGATGGATGACGGCAGAAAGAGCTTCTCAGTGGGGTGTTGTACCTATAAACATTGAGACGTTCAAGTCAATGAGATTGAGAGGTAGTTATTATAATGATTTATATCTTTCTCCTAGTTGCGGATGTCCTTTCATAGAGGAACCTTTCCGGAGTTTTGGAGGGAAATTCCGTTAAGGTCATCAAGCGATTCCCCGTTGTGATTGATGGAACACCGTCTAATCTTCACGGCGATGAATACCCTAAGAGTTATGTTGCAGTAAAGTTTCTTTTGGATGAGTTTAGATCCAGTTCAGAACAAAATTTACTTTTACTGAAGATACTACTAATATTACTATCATAGGACACACATATGCATAACTTAGTTGGTCTTTAATTTTGATTCGTTTTCCAATTCAAGAAAAGAGCACCAAGGAAAAGTGTTGAAAATTAATATACATTTTCTAAAAGTGATTTTTCCCATGAAAGCATTATGTTGTACGGGAAAAGTGGTGAAATTAGTAGTATGTCACATTTGATCTTGTAAGAACTCTCTTTTAAGCTGGTTAAGTCATTATCCTTTATCTTTAGGGAAAAACACTACCCTACTTACGTTTACTTTATTTTTCTGTTGTCTAGTGAAGTGCAAGTCATAATTGGAAATTCTTTTAAGTGCAGTTCTAACAAGGCAAAGACTCATAGTCTTTGATCATAAGTGCTTTTACTTTATCACTTTTTCCTATCTTTCTTGGAGCAATTAGTCTTATTTACTTATAACCAAAGTCTCCATGGGTCTTAAAAAGCCTTGTTTTATGGCTCTACTTTTTATGATTAAAAGATCCTTTTATTAAACTATTAGGTAGAGGTATTTCTTTTTAGTAACGTAAATAATTAAACTGGTGGAATGTCTGCTTTTTTGACTCATGTCAAAAGAATGGTTCAAATGGTCCATTTGATAAAAAGGTATTCCTTTTAATAGTTAAATTAAAAAATTAATCTAATCTACATCAACTCTCCAACTTTGTTATCAGTACTTCATATTGCAGTGTTAGAGAAAACCTTGCACACTATTGAACTTGCTCACATGTCTAAAGGTCTATGATGGGACACACATAAGCACGTAGGGAAGAGATTAAAAAAATACACATATTAATGTAGTTTTTTTTTTTTTTGAAAGAAACATATTAATGTAGTTCAACACCTCTTGACTATATTCACAAGAATACTTATGCACATGCATTAACTATCTTATATACCATTATAAGATTTTGTAACTCAATTGAATATATGTATTACCTTACAATATTTTCACTCAAGAGTTACAACGAATTGTGATGCATATCTCACTCAAATAATGATCATTAACCTTTAACACCCTTCAGTCTCTAGGACTTGGTCAGAGATACATCAATTATAAGAATTTTGATCCTCCTATATTGGATACTGAGCTTGTGAAGTTGTGCAAATCAGATAATAATACTGCATCTTTGGATCAGAATTTTACAAACATATTATTCTGAAGAGAGGTATTTTGCAGATGGATCAGCAACTTGCTTTGGTTAAATCAACAAGCCCTCTTGTGACCAACTTGGCTTCAAATGGTGAGAAGTTTGTTAAGAGTTTTGCAAATGCTATGATAAAGATGGGAAATATTGAAGTCTTGGCTAGAAAAGAAGGAGAAATCCGCATGAACTGCAGGGTCTTCAATAAAATTAATTAGCTACAGTGGATTGCAAAGACTCTATTTTCTATTTCACTTAAATAATTTTATTTCAGCCCAAAGAGAAAATAGAGTCTCTGCGATCCACTCTAGCTAATTGAGTTTATTGGAGACCCTACAATTCTTCCGAATTTTTCCTTCATTTCCAACCAAAAATCCAATTTTTCCCATCTTTATCATAGCAGTTGCAAAATTCTTAACAAACTTCTCACCATTTGAAGCAAAATTAGACACAATTGGACTTGTTGATTTATCCAAAGTAAGTTTCTGATCGATCTGCAATATACCTCTCTTAAGAAGAATTTGTTTGTAAAATTCATTATCAAGAATAAAAGAAGTATTCTAATCCAAAAATGCAGCATCATTACCTGATTCAAACAACTTCCGAAGCTTAGACGGAACATTGTATTTTAATCCACTGGGTAAGGCCATAACATCTCTTATAGCAAGTGTTATGATGTCTACACATGATACTGTTGAAGGACAAATGACTTCAATTGTTTCCTTCGGCTCGTTGATTAGATCATAGCCTCTAACAGTTTCGTTTGCATCATTTTTCTTTCTCTGATTTGGTGCTATTTGTTGAGTCTATGAGCAGAGATGCATCACAGCCCCTACACATTGATGGAAATATGTATGTTATCGATACAAATAAACTTTTGAATAAAAAACTATTAGAAAATTAAATCAAAACAATTTTTTAATAGATCCTAATCTTCTTATGCCTCTGCGGTCAGAGGTTGATCGTTTGACAAACCAATTAAGTAATACATGATCAAAGCTTTGATTTTTTAAACTATAACTTTTTGTACAAGTAACAATTAGCATTTTCACTAAGTTTTCTCATGTAACTTTTGTATAACTGTTGAAACTTAAAATGAATTTTTTTTTGTTAGATAAGAATCATGTTCTTAGCAGAAACTAATTATACAAACTCACAAGCTAGAATTTAGAATATATTTAACCAGTTAGTTCTTACTCTGATAAAACAGTCATGGAAATGCATGCGAGTCAAAGCTGCAATTATGAACCGCTTCTGCACAACTTGTTGCACAATCAACTCGGCTTTTTGACTGGAAGAGGCATATAATCCTAATTGTAGATCAGCAAATGCCATTGGAAGTACAAACAAAAAGAGGATGATTGATATCTGCTTCATTTTGAGACTTTTTATCCTCTCATACTTTCTTAATACAATCTGATCTCGTGTTTCTCAAATCAAAGACGCTTAATTTCTTTATATATGAAGAAAATTAAAGAGGCTTCACATAGTTGAAATTGTTGCCTTTCACACTGAATTGCTAGTTAAAATGTTGCAAGTTTCATGCAGCTATAATATAGCCAAACTAAACCATGGATTTAGACTTTGAAAAATTATTGAATTCAATTGAGTATACTGAAATTTAGACTAATATATTTTATCTCTCTTTTTTAATGCAGAATGGTGGTGTACGTAAATATTCACCATAAAATTATAGATTAGATCATATAGTAATTTGCTTTATGGGAACATTGTAGATTGGTCCTATTGATAAGGCCACAACATCTCTTGTAGCAAGTGTTATGATGTCTACACATGATATTGTTGAAGGACAAGCATGTTTTTGGGTGTGTGTTTGAGTGTAAGCGCGCGTGCGTGCATGTGTGCGGAATTTACAGGTTTATATATATATATATATATATATATATATATATATATATATATATATATATAAAAATTTTAAA
>Ga0315915_1000056_pt1 | contig 72839 bp, 46 predicted proteins | sample MpolbnodulesMG_FD_207738 | JGI IMG/M metagenome (GOLD analysis project Ga0315915, IMG submission 207738) | Medicago polymorpha root nodule microbial communities from Los Angeles, California, United States - branched nodules | ecosystem: Host-associated > Plants > Roots > Nodule | place: USA... | reverse complement strand
ACACACTTTTATATATTTTTTTTTATATATAAACAAATATATATATATATATATATATATATATATATATATATATATATATATATATTATTGATTATACATAAAATTAAAAAAAAAACAATAATCAAACAAATAAATTAATATGATTTATAAAAAAATCAAAAGGAAAAAATATAAACATACAAATATTTCGAGGGATGCTAAAAGTTTTACAATAATATACGTTAATAGTTGGAGAGTAACAATTTTTGGTACTTTATGTTTGCAAAAAAAGTTTTTCATTGGGCACATTTGTGCAAAAAGAATAAGGAAATGAACAAAAGAATATACAAAAGTACAGGTGAAGGCAAATAAGAGATCAATTTTTTTGGTAATTAAATAAGAGAACAATTGTTAATGCTATTGATGTTTTTCAGTAGCCAATGTAATTTATAATTTTTCCATAAAATAATGGAGGGTTACAAAATTTATACGATTGTTTAACAAAAATCAGTTAGTTGAAATGTAATAGATATGTAATACATAAAAATTTGCATACATTTTATATGTTTTTTTTGCAGACGGAATGACAAATACATATATTCTCACACATATGCACACAAATGATAGATCACAAGTTCGCAACCGGGACACCACAAATATCAAGCATAATAATTTTGGTATTTTCTAGTTGAACTAGGACTTATGAATGCAAACACTTTGTCTTTCTGATACATATATAATATGTATTCTTACATGATATGCATGGATCAAAAAGTCATGTTTAATACATGAATAATGAAGAGTGTATATATAAGTATGTATATATATTCTTTGTGATTTGTATAGGTAGTTGGTGTTGTTGTTTGTGATTGAAACACAAGTGTAAAAGAGTCATGTTTAATTTACGAGAACTAGACAAAATCAATTGCGTGTCTTACCTAATATTCAAAATTGTTTTTTTAATTTTAAAATTAATGATATACCATTCGTCAAAATAATCTTTTATGTGGTTAATAAAATATACATTTATCAAGTCCCAATAGGTTTCTAAAATGCTTATGTTTTTTAATATATTCAAATTTGTTTCTTGACATGATGTAAGTTTTTTTTTTTACATTACATGTCATTTCAATATCAATAAAAAGAGTAAATTTACATTACTCCTAATAGATGGTAATATTCCATCTCATTTATGGGGCGAGGCTATGAACTCTGCAGTGTATTTGATTAATCGGACCCCTTCTAGTGTTCATAACTTTAGAAGACCTCTAGATGTATTGTCTGATCATCATGTTCTACCCCCTATTGTTCATTTACCACCTCATGTTTTTGGATGTGTTATGTATGTTCACTTACACCCACATCAACGTTCAAAACTTGATAAACGAGCCATTAAATACGTCTTTGTTGGGTATGGATCAACTCAAAAAGGTTATCGTGCTTACCATCCAACATCAAAAAGATTTTTTATTTCTATGGATGTAATGTTTCATGAAGATAACTTTTTTTATGTTGATTCTACACTTCAAGGGGGGAATGAAAGTGAAGTACAGGAAGCTTTGACAGATCCTAAATGGACCGCTGCAATGGTTGAGGAGATGACAACTTTGGGAAAAAAACAACACTTGGGATCTTGTAACTTTACCAAAAGGGAAGAAAACAGTGGGGTGCAGATGGATTTTTACAATTAAACACAAAGTTGATGGAACAATTGATAGGTATAAAGCACGACTAGTGGCTAAAGGTTACACTCAGTCTTATGGTGTAGATTATCAAAAAACATTTGCGCCAGTAGCCAAGCTCAACACTGTGAGGATACTTTTGTCACTAGCAGCAAACCAAGATTGGCCTCTTCTACAATTTGATGTGAAAAATGCTTTCCTACATGGAGGAATTTCAGAAGAAATTTATATGGATACCCCACCAGGCATGGTAGATTCAAATGGATTGAAGGTTTTCAAATTAAAGAAGGCTCTATATGGATTAAAACAATCTCCAAGAGCATGGTTTGGAAGGTTCACTAAGTCTATGAAGAATTTTGGCTATAAAGCAAGTAACTCGGATCACACCTTATTTTTGGAGAAAGGAGAAGGTAAAATTACCGCCTTGATTGTCTATGTAGATGATATGATAGTTAAGGAAACGACCAAGCTGAAATTTCTAGTTTGCAAAAATACCTTACTTCTGAATTTGAGATGAAACAACTTGGAAACCTCAAATATTTTCTAGGTATTGAAGTAACGAGATCAAAACATGGTATTTTTCTATGCCAAAGAAAGTATACTCTTGATTTGCTATCTGAAACTGGGTTGCTTGCCTTTAAACCAGCATAAACTTCTATTGAACAGAACCATAAGCTCTTTCATTGTCTAAACTCAAACATCACAGATAAAGGGAGGTACCAAAGTTTGGTATGGAAGCTGATTTATCTCTCTCATACACGACCAGACATCACTTATGCAGTGAATGTTGTGAGTCAGTTTATGCATGATCCGCGTAAGCCTCATATGGATGATGTAGAGAGGATATTAAGATATTTGAAATCCACTCCAGGTAAAGAAATATTGTTCTCAAACAATGGTCACTTGAGGGTAGAAGGATACACAGATGCCGATTGGGCAGGTTCAGCAGATGATAGAAGATCTACCTCGGGATATTTCACTTTTGTAAGAGGAAACCTTGTAACTTGGAGGAGTAAGAAGCAGCCGGTAGTAGCTAGATCAAGTGCTGAAGCAGAGTTTAGAGGTATGGCACTTGGAATGTGTGAACTGTTATGGGTAAAAAGTGTGTTGTCAGACTTGGGTTTTGAGCCAAAAGAAGTTATGAGTTTGTATTGTGATAATACATCTGCCATAGAGATTGCACATAATCCTGTCCAACATGATCAGACAAAACATGTTGAAATTGATAGACATTTCATCAAGGAGAAACTTGACGCTGGGACAATTGTTTTTCCGTTTGTAAGATCTGAGCAACAATTAGCTGATATGCTCACTAAAGGAGTATCAAGCAAGGTGTTTAACGAATCTCTACTCAAGTTGGGAATGTGTGACATCCATGTACCAACTTGAAGGGGGGTGTTAAAATAAGTCAACTGTTGTTATTCTAGGAAGAGATATTTTTGGTATCAATTGATTTGTATAGTTCTGATTTAATTTTTGGTTTTAAAGCCTCCTGTTATTAAGGAGAGACATTAGGAACAAAAGTTGTATATATGTTTATGCCCTCTGTGAATAATAATATATCAGAATTTTCTGTTTGAAACTATTCTATAGAAAGACGAGGAAAGAGGATCAAGTAAACTATCTATTATGCAATATGGCTTCTACTATCCTAGTAAACTAAAATATGAGATATTTGACTCAAACCCAAAGGAGTATAGGTAACCACGCAACCTGACTATGTTTGAGTTCAAACTCAAAACTAAGAAGGCAGGAGAGGAGCTCAGGTAGCCTAACAATCCAATCCTCTTAAGTTTAAGTTGAAATAATGTTGTAACCCTATGGACAATAAGACTCAAGGTCATATAGAGCATAAGCCCAGACAATAAATTAAAATGGAGACATATGGCCTTTGATGCTCAACTTGTGTACAAACATATGAAGAAAAATGCAACTAATAGAGCAAGAGTGAGTCCCCGTCAAGATTCCTCTACAAGAGTGAAAAGGAGTCTCACAAGAAACTATGAAGCAAGAGTGGTCCATATTAGAAATGTTCAACAAGACTGACAAGGAGATTCACATGCAACTAAGCAGCAAAAGTGGTCCTTGTTGGAATTCTTTAACAAGACACGAGGAAGATCACAAATGCAACTAAGAAATGGGAACAGTCTTTCAGACAACTTTAACAAGGTCAACAAGGAGGCTGATAACAAATATTGTGGCAAGATGTGTGACAAAAATAGTATCACCCCGGAGGTAATTTATTTCAAATTCAAATATTATATCTTAACATTATCAATGTAGGAGGAGATAGTGTCGCAGATATATATTTGAGAAATTATGGACTAGACTTGGAGTTACCAAAATATGCATCAAGATGGAGGGTTAAAATATGATGCACATTAATAAATATTTCTAGAATACATTAGAAAGATATAGAATCACTCTTACATGTTAAGTGATAATCACACTTGTAGATCTTTCTAGAATACTCGAGTAGTTAGTAGAATAAACTAATACTACATTTGTATAAGAAAACGTCATGAACATTCTAGAATGTAATAACTAGATTATACCTCTCACATCTATAAATTGGCAAACATACGTACAAATGTATTCAAACATATGAGAAGTAACGTCAACAATGATCTAATTACTAAAGGATTGTCTATTGTTCCAAGCTACTAAACACTTCACCACTAGCTCTCACACTATATTTTCTATCACTTAAAAAAAAATTGAATCTAATATTTGAATCGCTTGGTTTCAAACGGTTTAACCTCGATTTTTATGACCTGACCAAACCGAAACAGACACTGGTTTACGGTTCAATCAGTTCCATCGGTCACGGTTCGGTTTTGAAGACATTGTTTTCATGTTGGCCGATAAACGAAGATGTCATGTAATTAAAATTAGGTATATAAGCTACTTTTTTTTTGGTCAAAATTGGTCGAAATATGCATGGAAGATTAGTAACCACGGAATAAGGTAAAATTGAGGGTCAAAATCACTCATTTTAAACTTATGGGCCAAAATATCAACCAAAAAGCTTAGGGGTCAAAATTTGGAGGCCATAATGCAATTAAACCTATATACAAATCCACCGAACTTGTATATCTGAAATCTGAGTATCAAACGAGACATGTTAAAAAAGTAAATAGTTTATAGTTTTTTGTTTTTAAGGAGTAAATAGTTTGCAGTTAAAATCCAATGAAAGTATCGTGGTCTTAAATATTACACTAGCTTTCCAAAAAAGATTCAATAATGGATGAACTGTAAATTGGTGAATGAAGCCAGAATTGGATTTTCTTATAAAACTGGTGGGTGATTTGGCATTCACACACACAAACTGACGAAATGAAAGAAAGAAAGGACAGAGAAAGAATATTGAACCTTATCCACAATGCCACCCAATATTATTATTTTTTTTCTTTTTTTGACAACAAGAATAAAGAAAAGCTTCATAGCAAGCTCTTTATAAAAGCAAGACAAAGGCATGTCATTGTGGAACCACCATTAACAACGTAGGAGAAAGAAAAAAAACCATTGATTATATATGCAACTAAACACACATATACTATATTAGAGTGATCAAAAAGAATTGTATTCTAACTTCCAAAACCAACATGGCAAACAATAAGGGTTACTTTGCGAGAAGAAACCACCTCTTTCTTTCAGTTTCTGGTGATAGAGACTCTCCTCTAACGGATTCAGATACCATGTTTGAATTTGAAGAATCAGACATTTACAATTCCAATCATGCTAACTCCGTAGAGTTTCGCAAATCTCTTCATGGCTCTCGCTTGGCCAAGAAACCATCTTCACCGAAGCAGAAGCAAAAGGACGCTGGAGTAGCTACTCCAGCGTCCATGCCAGTGAACATCCCCGATTGGTCAAAGATCCTCGGGGACGAGTACAAAAATAACTATACCAAGAGAAATTACGTGGAAGAGGAGGATGAAGATGACGATGAGTGGTTACCACCACACGAGTTTTTGGCGAGGACAAGAGTGGCTTCTTTCTCTGTACACGAGGGTGTTGGAAGAACTCTCAAGGGAAGAGATCTTAGTAGGCTCAGAAATGCAATATGGGCAAAAACTGGGTTCCAATAATTTTACTATTATTTTATTTTTTTGTTCTAATGTACTACATGTGTTTTTTTGCTTTTATTTTTGGTGGGTGAGCACATTACGTTCGTATAATATATAGTATGTGTTTACTGTAAGTGAAATATATCTTGATAGTGTGTTTGTATTGAGATTGAGATGATTAACATGTATGAGGTTTCGGATATTGATTTGAAACCTGATGTTTGTATTGATGTCCATGTCCTCATGAAGAATTAAGGATTTTTTCATCAACATTAATGTTTTTATTTTTTGAAGTCTTTATTGCTTTCATTAATCTAATAGTCGTAATTCTAAAGTTATTTATATCTTAAGAAAATTAATAAAATTTTGTTACTTTTCATGAATTTATTTAGTCTTTTGCTTCTTCAATTAATTTTTTTTTTGTCTTTTGCTTATATAATGTTTCGAATTCACAAAACATTGAGCAATCTAACTCTCACAAGCCATATCTTTAATTATTTATTATCATATTTTATTTATTTTTACTCTAAGTAATAATGATAATTATGCATAATTTTATGTATTTTCCCTTTTTTTACAAAATAATAATTGATAGAACCCTCACCCGTCTCACAGTAACTCGTGAATGCACATTTGACCATATTTGATATAATTAAAAAAAAGTAAATACTGCTTGGTACGGGAGGACCAATAAAAACAAATAAATCACACTACAACTATCCATAATTTTCACTAAAAACCAAAATTATATAATTTTAATTTTAGAAATAAAAAACTGTAACTATCACTAAAAAAAAACTTTAACTAATAGTTTCTCTCTATTATAAATTTTAGTCGTTTTTCCAACCCCCACTAAATACATCATTGTACAAAATTAGAAAATGATGATAAAATCTAAACAAATAGAAAACGACAAATAATAAAGAATAAAAAAACCGACATTGAGTCAGTATTTATTTTGATAGAGAGTGATGAGACGATACCTATGATGAGGCTATGCTCTATTGATAAAAACCGACATTTAAGTGTGTCTCTTTTGATAAAAGTAGAAAATAAAATGATAATAAATGTCTTTTAGAATATTGTTTAAAAGAAAATGCTGACATGTGTTTTAAAAGAACAATTTAAAAAAATTAAAATAGAAATAATTGTTTTAAAAGTTATGCATTTAACTTTTTAAAAGTTAAAATTTTTAAGAAAAGTTTTAATTTTAAGTTTTTTATCTTGTGCTTAAAGACACAAAATAGCAAGACCGAAATTTTGTTTTTATGAATTTCTTAAATCATCTCTAGGACACTTGTTATCGAGATATAAAGAAATCAAAACCGGTGTTAGAGATTTGAAGAAGGAAAGAGTGTAGGGTCATTGTAGGAGCAGAAATTGAAAGTAGTATTGCTTGCTCAATAAATCGGTGCATATCGCATGGTGGGTGGGGTTTCGATGTGATTTGAGTTTTGGCAGTTTAGGTTTGGGAGTTAATAAAATGGCCACATGGCAGGTCATCCTCTACCACAAATAGCCTAAAAATATCCAATCATCGACATAGTGGATGATAATAGTTAGATATTACTGTTTATTTATTAAAACAATAGCATGGATATTGATTTTTGAATTACAAGTGATATTAGTTTAATTTGTATCTATGATCTATCCAAAGTAGTATAAAAAGATTTTATACATATATCTATCAAGATGAGTGTTGTGGACCTTTTTTTCCAAACATTATCTTTAACACCTACTTTTTTTATTGGATGAAATCTATATGAGTATCACACATTAGAAATAGATCTCACATAAAGTGGTGAGACTCATTTGAATTTCACATAATAGAAGAGTGAGGGTTAGAGAGAGAGAGAAAAAGATAATGTTCCTAACATTTCTCAACTACTCAATTTGTTAACCGAGAACAATAATTAACCAAATGAAGATTAATAGAGCAAAAAATAATTGAATTTTTCTCAAATCTAGATAAGTTTACGAATGTCTTAAGTATTAAAATCAATCAAAGCTAAATGGAGTTTGACAACTTGATGTTTAATCTATTACACCCAAATTTGAATAACATTTCGAGTAAAGTATTAAGTCAAAATCAAGTGACAATTAATGTGACTTTGTGAGAAAATGCTAAAATATGTCGAAACAAAGTCTTTTTTTTACTCCAAATACAAATATTCAAAACAGGTTGTATTGTATCACTAAACAAGCATGTATACTTGAATGCTTTCCTCAAAATTTAGATAAATGCAATTCGTAAAAAGGCACTACCAACCAATACGAATATAAACTAAATTTTTCTTAAGCTGTCACTCTTTCATCAAAATTTAGTTTTTAAGTTATCACTAAATAAAATCTCATCCAACAATTTAGCTCCGCTATTAACAAAATTGATTTTTCTGCCTAATAGTTTAGGGACTAAATTGATGCATTTTTCATATTTTAAATACTTTTAGTTTAAGGACTATATTGACGAAAGTTTGATAAACATGCACGAAAAGAAACTCCCAAAAAAATATAACAATTTTTCCCGTCAAATAGTTCCCCCTATTTTTGGATGGAAAATGCTTTTTCACCAATTCCAATTATAAAATTCGAAAAAATATGTACTTTTGATTTTATAACCTGAATACCTCATATACACCATACTTCAAAGAATATATATGGGTGTTCAAATTATAAAATTCAAAAATATTTGTTGTTTGAGATTATAAAAATCTGAAAACTCCTTATACACCCTATTGTGCCAAGAATTTATGGAAAAAAAACATATCAGATTATATAATTTAAACTGTATCAGCACAAAGGCTGTGTCAGTTTGTGTCAGGGATGACCAATTTAAGAGCCTTACTAACCATAGTAACCCCCGTCTTATGTTTTAGGTTATTATTAGCGATTTCCGCCATGTCAAGTGGAAAATCCATTTTCATACTACTTGATTGGATTGCTCCAAAAGTTGCCCATAAAATTAGTGAAAAAAAAAATTAAGCAACAAGACTCGCATGGGTGTGAGATTCTTACGAAACTCCGCCGCTCAAAATCCAAAATTCAATTGTTAAGACCCCTTTTTCATTTATTTTTTAAATTTTTTATATTCTCAAGAAAATCCGAAAAAAATTATTTTAGCATTATTTGATTCTTAAAATCTGTTTGGTGGTATTTATTTATTTTATTTTATTTGACATATTTTATCATTTTTTTACTTTGTTTTTTAGTTGACTTTAAAATCAAAATTCACAATTGTTGAAATGTGAGGAGTTATGATCCTTTGCTTACATATAATCATATTTCAGATTATATAATTGAAACCGTACTTTTTTTTGTTCAAATTATATAATCCAAAAAGCATAAGTATTTTATGAATAAGTTGGAGGGCGCACGCGAGAAGAGAGTATGTTGGAAATAGGAATTGCCAAAAAATATTGAAAATTGTTTTTCTCACTTAAGAAGTTACTTAAAACCAGATGAAAATGGCCAAAAACTCCAACATCAGTCAACCATAGCTCGCTTCAAGAGAGAAAAGTAAACTGCGGTTTTTTTGTCATTTCCATGTATTTTTAAGCAATTTTTTTTTTTTGGACAAAATTAAGCAACTTCTTACGTGGGAAAAGTAATGTTCAAAAATATTTCAGTATTTATTGAGCTGGTTTGGGCCTTGTAAAGGAATGTATTGAACATTGCTTTTTAAGCCCCCCCTAAAATCTTCAAAGGCCCCCTAAAATACCGAATTTGCCCTTTTATACAACATATGGTAGATACATACCGAACTAGTTAGGAAGATAACTACGGGATACTCAATTACATGATCCGGTAGATATAATCCGGATTCGTTAGGGATATAACTTCAGAACGACATGTTACAGAAATTGCCCGCAGTTATTATATAAGACATGACATTTATATAAGACAGAACGCAATTTTGCCTCTCTTATTTCCTCTTTTGCACTTCACTTAAATTTTATTCTAAACTTTGCAATTTTCCATAAGAATCATACCAACAAATCGTGTTAACTTCACTCAGTTGCGATCAATGTAAATCATATTTCTTCCTATCACATTGAAAGCCTACATAATTTTCATTCTTTTGACATGAACACATGAGTAATGGAAATTGCTTGCTTTGAGTGCGTGGGATTAATTTAGAAAGCAATTTCTACAACTTCTTATTTAAGGTCTAGACCAAATACAAATGAGATTAATATTGTACACGTGAAGCATCAAGTAGTTTAGAAACTGAGTATCAAATACAGAATAATTGTAGCTATAATATTGTCCATCAATAGTTATATAACTAGAAATTGAGACTAAAAAATTAGGTGGAGATTTTACCTTAACTTTGGAGATAACCCTAAAGAAACTCTTACGGGAACAAATTTTAGGAACAAGATTCAGCTATGGGTTGATTCGGAGAAATCATTTGATGCGTACATAAAGAATATAAAATTGAGTGAAAAATCGTATGGAGAATGAATAGGTTGATTTTGAACTCACAGAAAGGAAGAAGAAATGAGACAATGAACTTATAAAAACAAATCGTGCACATACATATGCTACATATCCGGTAGATACATCCAGAACTCTTAAATTAAGGGCAAATTGAAAAATTCAGAGGGCATAAAAGATTTTGGGGGGCTTATAAAGAAACGGTCGAATGTATTAGCCCAGCCCGGAACATGAGGACACGATCGTAGCCTTGTCTGAACGCAAGCACGAACCAACCGGTCAGACTTCACCACGGCAATCAACGACCGACTGGCAGCAGCGTAAACAACAAACTAACAAAACCAATTTCAAAACTCCAAAATTCCTCTCACTTCACTTCCTCACTATGTCATCATCATCTCAATCCACCGAACCGGTAACAGAAGAAAGAGATATAGATATTCGAACTTCAATCGAACCCGGTTCAAATACCGTCTGGGTTCGAACCGGTTCAGAGCAAGAAATGGATCTTCCTTCAAGCCCTAGTAGTAGCGGTTACGCTGGCGAAGGTGGTGGTAGCACTAGTGCCACCACTGGTTCCGCAATTGAGATCGAACACGATGATGAAATTGAAGAAGAAGATGAAGAGCAATTGAGGATTCGTAATCAAATCGATGAAATTTCGATCACTGATTCTAATACTGATTGGATTCCTGGAAAACGACATCAAGATGAGGTACTTGCATTGAATTCACCTCTATGTAGTGCATGCATTACTATAACCATATCATTCATCATTAGCACCAACACTTCTGATCAAATGCATGTGTCGGTGTTGTCGACAAATGTTAGTATTCGAGATACCGTGTTAGGAGTCCCACGTCGAGTAGATAAAAGTGTTTGATGTGGTATTTAACCATGAGTCTCTCCACCTATTGGACTAGTCTTTTGGGTTGGGCTTTCATGGGCTTAAATCCTAAACACATGTGATTACATTGAATTGTGTCATTTTCTGAAGTGTCAATTATTACTAGTGTCTGGTGTCTGTGTCGGTGTTTCATGTACTATAGTATATATCTATAAGTATCGTATTGTGCTTGATTAATGAACGAAGTGCAGGACGATGGTTCTATATCATGGAGAAAAAGGAAGAAGCATTTCTTTATTCTTAGCAATTCTGGAAAACCTATATATTCTAGGTTAGTTTTTGGCTTAGTTCATTCACTCATAGATTGCAAAAAACAGCGGATTATTATTATTCTGCTCTGCAGTAGTGCTATAGCAGGCTAGCAGCTACTTGACAACATTTAACACTAAATAGTGTATCGTCGAAATTCTGCTACGCTATAGCCGTATAGGGCCGATATAGCTTTTATTTAACAACACTGTTCTCAGTCACATGGTATTGTTCTTGATTATCTTTTATTGTATTTTTTGTTTCCTTGTAGGTATGGAGATGAACACAAGCTTGCAGGGTTTTCAGCTACTTTGCAAGCAATTGTTTCTTTTGTCGAGAATGGGTATTAATACAATCGCTCTTTCTGCTTCTTGTTAATTAATTGAATAGTAACAGTAATGTACATATTTAAATTTGATTTTGCATTGGACTCTTTGTTAGGGGTGACTCTATCAAGTTGGTGAGAGCTGGAAAACATCAGGTCTGATTAACTGATCACATGCTTATTATTATTTATTGATGTTTTTATTATGCTTGGATTTTGTATGCTTCATTATTATTAACATTATAGTTTGAAAATATGGTGTAGGTGGTTTTTCTTGTGAAAGGACCAATTTACTTGGTTTGCATCAGCTCCACGGAAGAACCTTATGAGTCGTTAAGGGGGCAGTTGGAACTAATTTATGGCCAGGTATAATTGAGTTGTACCGTGGAAATTACTGAATTCGATTACTTCTCAAATTGATAATGCTTCATTAGGACGTTCTAATGGACATTATATGTTGTCATGGTTATATGACATTTCCTTGTTGTCCACATATGTGCAGATGCTTGTTATATTAACAAAATCAATAAACAGATGTTTTGAGAAGAATTCGAAGTTCGATATGACGCCCTTACTTGGTGGAACAGACACCGTTTTCTCTTCTCTGATTCACTCTTTCAGTTGGTTTGTTTCTCTGTTCTTAGCATGCCCTATTTCCCAATGTTCTACTTTATGTCTTGGTAGTAAATATTGTCATTTGTCTGTCTATTGTAGGAACCCGGCTACATTTCTTCATGCCTATACTTGCCTTCCTCTTTCTTATGCAACGAGGCAAGCTGCTGGTGCTGTCTTGCAAGACATTGCTGATTCTGGTGTTCTGTTTGCAACACTGATGTGCAGGCACAAGGTTTGACTCTACTAACTTTTTTCTTTTTATTTATATTCTGACTTAGAATAATAACACATTGAAGGTTGAATGCAGGTGATTAGTCTTGTTGGCGCTCAGAAAGCTTCCCTTCATCCAGATGATATGTTGCTGCTGGCCAACTTTGTCATGTCATCAGAATCCTTCAGGCAAGTAAAATTCTTAATATTTTTGAGATAGTACTCACACTAGCAGATGGTTTAATTTGATTGTATAGCTTACTCCACATTCTAGTGTTTTCTTTTAGAGGTAATTAAGGCAACTATGATTTATGAAAACTTGATGTATTAAGTTTTCCTATCTAGGATTGAGATGATCCTCGTCCTCCAGTTCTTATGAATCTTATTTTTATTGCAAAGTAATTTAAGTTAACATGTAGATCTCTACTTAAAGTTTCCACAACTAAGTACTAGTATGTTTTGAATATCTTCCATTATATGGTGATCAGTTTTTTAGATATGTTAATTCCTTACAGCTAGGGTTGCGCAAGCTTGGATTGTCGATATAACTAATCCACAACCACTTGTTATAACTTATAACCCGATATCATAACCAATACATACAACCAGTTTTATTTTCACAAAACCGGTTATTAGTTTAATTTCCGGTTTTAGATTTTAAACCAGTTTTAGATTCTACTAACTTTTTATATATAAATGTAACCATCTTTTTTTACTCAATATAAACAATTTTTTATACATAATATAACCGATTTTAGATATTAAATGAACCATGAAATTCACATTTTTTATGTACTTTTTTAGTTCCAACTTTCAGACCAAGAATCATTATCCAAATTTACGTTTCCCAAAAACTAAACAACCAGAAAATAAATTGAAATAAAAAAAAACAGAAAATTAATTTAGTCTCTGCAGTAGAAAAAACCAGAAAATTAATTGGCGAAAAAAAATGAAGAATCTGAACCTTGAGCAAAGAACATGATGAATTCATGAAGAGGTATGCGGAGGACTGTACGTGACAGATCGGCATGGGGAGAGAAGCGCCATGATGTTTGAATCTAGCGAGTTTTGATCAGAATGAAACAAACACCAGACACGTTGTATTGGATTAGGAGTTAGACGTGGACAACGGTGGCACCATCACAGAGGTTGATGCCGGTGACGACGATGGCAAAATCAATGACGGTTGTGGGGTTTTCTCGATTTGATTAAACCGAATCGCGGATCTATTCTCTTTTTTACTGGATGCCATTCCTCTCTTAGATATAATTGTAGTTGCAATTATTATTAGTTCTTCATACTAGCAGAATACAAAACATAGAAATCCAATGAGGGAGAGAGTCAATAGGTGGGAATCAAGTGAGAAGCAAAACAGAATTTGGTCGGAGATGTGAGATAGTGAGACTGAGAGAGACCAAAGCAGAATTTGGTTTTGCCTTTGATTATGGGTGTCCAACTAATTGGAAATGGTTATCCACCGATATCAATATATATAGGCCAGTAAAAAAATCCAAATCAATTTATCCAGTTTTTCATAACCGGACCTGGTTGTGTTTAAACCATTTATCAGGTTAAAATGAGCAACCCTATTTATAGCTTTAACGTTGTTTAAATATTCGGTCTAGCTTATTTACTGTTGCTATTACTTATTGAACATTCATACATTAAAAGAGCTTAATTCTTGGCTGTAGTATATGGATTTCTTATTAAGCATTCTTTCTGCACGTCCTTATTCTATTTCATGGGCTATAATTGTGCAGGACGTCTGAATCATTTTCTCCAGTTTGCTTGCCAAGATATAATCCTTCAGCATTTTTGTATGCTTATATCCACTATTTTGATGTGAGTTAGATTTTAATACATGTGCATTGGCCAATGTTTTTATTTTTCTTAACATTAGGAAACAAGTGACTGTGCTTTGTATATCTGTGGCAGGCGGACACATACTTGATGTTGCTAACCACTAATTCAGATGCATTTTATCATCTTAAGGATTGCCGGTAAATGATGAGTTATAATCCAATCTTACTATTGTTGGTGGTGGTGCAAACCTTAACTTTATAAAGTGATCACAAGTCTCTGTTTAGCAACTATCTTTCTATGGAAATTTGTAGGATTTGTATTGAAACGGTCCTTTTGAAGTCCAATGTCCTCAGTGAAGTTCAGAGATCCTTGCTAGACGGAGGAATGCATGTTGAGGATCTACCACCAATACCTCAGTCTGGAGCTGCTCATTTGGGTCAGCACATGCTTCCATCAGATTCTCCTGAAAGATTTAAGGAACCTCATCATGGCATTGGGGGTCCTGCTGGGTTGTGGCATTTCATATACCGCAGTATATACCTGGATCAATATGTCTCTTCAGAGTTTTCATCATCAATTAGTACCCGTCAACAACAGAAAAGGTGCTATTAAATGTTATCTCGACTTTTTATGTCTGCTACGGCCTTTTTAAATTTTTCACCGCCGTTGTGTATTTTTCTGTCAGAAATATAACCTACTTAATTGTTGCAGATTGTATAGAGCTTACCAGAAACTTTTTGCATCAATGCATGATAAAGGAATCGGACCACACAGAACTCAGTTTAGAAGAGATGAAAACTATGGTAATAAATACTGTGGCTCTTACCGCATATTTTTGGGGATTCTGTCTCAAGTAAAATGGATGTCTGCATTGTGCGTCTTCATTTTGATTATTTGTTAATTGGGTGGAGATAATATGCATGTGTAAGGAAATGGCATTATACATTTTTTACATTGGTTTTTTGTGAAACTGCATTTAGCAGGATGTTAAATTATTTTTGTCCTATGTCTGTTATGTCTAAATGCATTGACACACACTGATCATGATTTTTACAAATTTTTCCTCGTAATATTTAACTTTTGTATCTTTCTTTGTAATTTTACTTACCAATACACAAACAGAATTAATTTGAGCAAATTTACATTTGCTGAATATTCTCGAAAAGTTGATTTTTTCCAAATACAATCTTTTATGGAAAATTGTGGAGAGGTTGGGTACAAGTTCATGTCTTTTTATTTATTGCTCTGTTCTCAATTTTAAGTTTTTATGGTTTAGAAAGAGCCATCATTCTATGGAGAAATTAGCTGGTTCACCATGAGGACATTTTTTAGATTTATACCAATAAAAGATAACCACTTAAACTTCGATGAAACTCATATCGCCTTTTTCATGGCAGTTCTTTTATGTTGGGTGACACAGGATTTTGAGCTTTATGCTGCCTTTGATCCCCTAGCAGACAAGGTACAATTTTTTCTTATTTTCTTGATATATCATCTTTTATTATTGAATTATCAATGTTCCTCCCCTTGTGTTATCCATCAGTGTCCAGGCATAGATCCATAATTAACTGTTGATGAAGACCTGTTTGAAAACAAAATATTAGAAGTTTGAATCGATCATTATGGATCTTTTGCATATCGTTCTTCTGTTTAAAGAAAAACATAAGGATTTGGTGTAGTTTTTATTAGGCCAAATGCAATCTACGATCCTTTAAGTTAGAGGTTTGTAACATATTAGTCCTTTAGATTTTTTTTTGTTAAATATTTATCCTGAGTCATAAATTGTGTACACCGTTACTCTTTTAAATTTTGCGTCAAACTCTGTTAAAAGATGCTGACATGGCTGTTTTAATGGTGACATGGCAAGTCCACATAGGATTACAATCAATATTTTATAAAATAAATTAAAAATATAAAGCCTAAATTAAAATAATTAGGGTTCTTAAAACCTTTAATCAAACCCAGAAATTAACTGCTCTCTTTCAATCTCTTCGTGGTCAATCATCAAGCTTGGTCCCAGCAAGTTCCAGCCTAAACCATTTCCGTCCTTAACATTGTCATTCAAATCCATTCATCAGGGAAGCAATCTGAGGGAGCAAAGCATGAATTTTCTGTCCCTCAACAACGCTAATGCAACAACACACACTCCGCGCTCTCACTCCTGCACCTTCATCCAGTCCAAACCTGTCCCTTCCTTCTTTTTCCTCAAAACAAAACCCCCAACCAGTATCCGATACTGTAACAACAACAGCAGTATCATTGACATTGACATGGAAACTAGGAACCTACATTTGAAGGCACAAATCAACAATAAAAACCCAACATGCTTCACTGAAAGAACCCCAATCTTCTAAGTGTTGTAGACAGTTGAAATTAAAAAAGGACAGATCCACAAAAAAATCACTGTAATTGCATTGTTTATGATATGGTTAATTAGGGACTTATTACCTAAGAAACAAGGGATTCCCTCTTATTGAGTTTGCGTGAAATTGAAATTGTGTGGTTGGGTTGAACCAAAGGTGGATGAATTCAAATTCAAAGGGAAGAGAATTAAGGGTTTTAATAAAAAAATGATGCTGAGATTGAAATAGAGATGAAGAATAAGGGTTTTGATCTCACTTGATGTGAGAGATGGAGAAGAGAAAATTCCAGAGGGAAAACACTTGATGATGATGATGTTGAAGAGGTTCAAGATTGAGTAGAGGGTTGGTAATTTCTGGGTTTGATTGAAGAGTCTTAAGAACCCTAATTATTTTATTTGGATTTTTATATTTTTAATAAAATAAAGGGAAATGGTGTATAAAGAAGAATTTTTTTTCTTAGAAATTGTGTATTCAATGCATTGAAACTTTAAAAAAGAACATTTTCTACATAAGATTTGCAAATAATTTCCTTTTTTAAATCCTTAACAAGTGCCCTTATTTTATACAATAAAATATTGATCGTAATCCTACTGTACTGGTACTTGCCACGTGACCATTACAACGGCCATGTCAGTGCTTTTTAACTGAGTTTGAAGGAAAATTAAGAAAAGGGTAATGGTGTACATTAAGAAAAGGGTAATGGTGTACACCCTCCTGTCAAAGTTACAAGCAAAAATTGTAACAAAAAAAATCTTTTCAGATTCGTTGAATAACTGATGTATCTGGGTCTATATATACTAGAGGGTGTACATATTTTATGAATTAAACGATCAATCTGTTACAAAAATAATAATTTAAAGGACTAATATGTTACAAACCTCTAACTTAAAAGGACCACATATTGCATTTGGTATTTTTATTAAAAAGCAAAGCTGTTTTGTCTACTTGTTTGTGAAGAGTAAAAAGAGCGGGGAAAGCTATATTAAATAAGCAAATGGTCAAATTTTACAAACTACTGTACATGTATTTCTTTGCAACTCTGGTTTGATAAGTTCTCAAATGTTTGTACACTGTTGAATATATGCAGGCCTTGGCAATAAAGACATGCAACCGTGTTTGTCAATGGATAAAAGATGTGGAAAATGAAATATTTTTGCTAGGAGCTAGCCCCTTTTCATGGTGATTTATTTGCAAATTCTGTAAACATGTACTATAATTTTATTATTAAATAAAATTCCTCTAGCATTTATTTCTTTGACAATTTCTATTAGCTTTTTTTTTCTTTCTTCTTTTGATTTGAAAAAGAAACTATCCATTGTGAAGATTATTATCACCTGTTTCTGACAACATCATCATTTTTAATGGTGGTAGAATTAATGATATACAAAAATAAGATTATAGTGTTTAAGGCTACTTCTATGACGCACATGTGAGATATATGTTTCATTATTGGACCAATAAATCTCACTTGATAAAAATAAAATTATTATCGAGTGTGTTATGGTGAGGCTTATTGATCTAAAAATGGGAAGAAAAAAAATACTCATTTATCAGTGAATTGGCTTGTGTTTGAATGGTGAAGATTAATTCAACAGATAAAACATGAGAGATTCTTAATGGAGACAATTCATTTCCATAAAACTTGTGCATCATAGAATTGGCTGGTGTTTGAATGGTGAAAATTAATTCAACAGATAAAACATGAGATTCTTAATGGAGACAATTCATTTCCACTAACACATGCATCCACAATCCAGTGTTTTGTTAGTATAACCAAGAGAATGTAAAAAGACTGATCCTCACATGATGGGTTCTTTCTTTTTTGTTCTTTTGATTCATCTATCTGATCAGTTTATATTTCCTCCATTAAACTTACCAAGACTCGGTAAAAAAAAGTAGATGTACCTACATCATAAATTGTACAAAACAGAATACAGACACAGGCCTACTTTCCCGCTTTTTCCATGAAGTCCAATTCAAGTTCAACCGTGCACTTGTTTTGACGAAATTGTGATAGAAGTTCTAACCAATGATTCTTGCAAGACCTATAGTTTCCAGTTACAATCAATGCAAAATCAAAACAACACCAATTAAAAGCTTCAAATATACTGTATCTTGAAATTTTATTGATTTTGTCTTTAGACATTGTACTCACTAAAACTGCTAAAACAAAATTCCATTAAACACAGGACTGATATAACGTATTAGTCAGCTGGTCGATAATCTAACCAATGAATTGAAGTAAGTATTGAAATTAGTTCAACGAAGTTTTATCTAATATGCATTTGCAAAAGATGAGATGATAATGTATATTTTAACATGGGATGAGTGAGTTGTATAATCTAAAACATCTCTTGAGAAAAGAGAGTATAATTTACTAAAAAAAAAAGGAATACATGAAAAGGGAGGAAATAAACCATGTGAATGTGGAATGAAGTTAAATCACTTCAAAACAAATCCTGAATATATTAGAAAAAAGAAAAATAATTATTAGGAGTTGAAGGAGGTGGCCAAACAATACAAAATGTGACGACTTATGAGTTATCAACAATAGATTGGGACTCGTTGTCCTCAAATTGTGGGGACTCGACAAGATCACAATAACACTAAATCGACCGGTTAAATAAGAAATTGATTAGTTTGTCTGTTGATTTAACCATGATTAGTTGTTAATTCTTTAGAATCGAGTCGGTCCTTAGATACCGAGTTTTCAAAAAAAAAATCTTTAAAATCGAATCAAATTGAACTAACTTTAACTGTTGACTATTCAATCGAGTATTTTTTTATATAAAAACTTACTTTTCATATAGTTTTTAATTAAGAGAATTAAGGGTCTTATTGATTTGATCTCTAGTATGGTTTTGAAAACATTGCTCATAGAATTTTACAAAGTGAGAGAGATATTTCATTCTTTCTTAGTGTCTTTTATCAGGTTTACAATTTTAGTGATAATTTCTTTTAAGTTCGCTATCCATATGAGATAAAGAATCCAAAATCTAAAAGATAGAATTCTGCTCTTCATCCAACTGTTTTTACTCGTTTTCAACTAAAATTTCTATAATATCGCTGTGTGAGTTAACTCACACAGAGATTAACACTGGAGTGAGTTAACTCACGCAGATTTAACACTAGCGTGAGTTAACTCACACAAAGGCATTTTAAGAATTTCAGTTGGGGATGAGCAAAACTAGTTGGATAAAGAGTAGAATTCTAAAAGATATCCAAGTTAAAGAGCCGTTTACTTTAATCAATAAGGGTCTACAATGTGACTGTCTGAGTCTTTATGGGTAACTTCCTTTAACAATACTAAGTTGCAATTGCTTGATCATCATCTCCAAAAGTTGAATACATGAATGAAGCCTATCACTAAAATTCAAGAAAAGTGAAAATAGTTAGGGATATTTTAGTAAAAAAGTAAGCAATATGATAAAAATTAAAGAGAACAAGTAGTACTAGTAGTATCAGTGTTCCATAGAATGACATATGTACCAAAATGTGATAGTGTAGAGATTTTTACACCAACCCGTCAATAACAAAGCTCACAAAAAAACACTAGATATAACAATTAAATCCAATTTTGATATTAGAAAATATATTCTCGTATATGAGTGAGTGACATATACGGTGCTTCCATGGAATGTCATGTGTACCAAAATATGATGGTCCATTAAATGCATGGATGACGATGATGATAAGGTGGTGACTGTGTTCATTAGTTAGGTGGGGAAGAAATAATAAATAAGAATAAACTTTTTTCTTCATCAAGCCTCTTTCATCATTTACGTTGGTCTTCTTCATTGTGGATTCGGTGGCTCCAATTTTGTCAAATGCTCTATTCAGCAATTTCGGAGATTATAAAAAGTTATGTTCCCCACTTAGTGATATTGAATGAACATAAAAAAAAACCTTTCAAGGAAAATATTAAGTGTCTTAGAAATATAATAAAATTATCGCAGGAGGAGTAGTTAGCACGACCCAAATATTATTTTTTTAAGGAAGAAATTAATTGCGTTTCATAAGCTAAAATGTGTCAGATACATGTGGGTACATCATCAATAGTATGGGGGTTAGGTTTAGATAGGGCTGCCTGAGCTAACTCATGAGCTACCTTATTTGCTTGCCTCCTGTCGAACTCGACATGAGGGTTCTGAAATCTATCCACTAGCAACTGTTTACAAGCAGAAATGATACATCCAAATTTGCTACTATCATCTATACTAGAATTGACACAATCAACAATTCTTTTACAATCAAGTGCGAAGTCGACATTATCAAACTGTTGGTTAGAGATTCAATCCAAAGCTATGTGCAACCCAACAGCCTCCCCTACGTTTATGTCACAAAGAGGTGCGAACCATTCCGTTTTTGCAAGAACAAATACACCAGCATCATCTCGAAGACACATACCCAAACCAACCCTGTTAAGAGAAGTGGAAAAAGATGCATCAATGTTGCATTTATACCTGCCAGGTGCCGGTTTCTTCCAATTGTCCTCTTTTGGCCTTGTAGGCCGCGCCTGATATATGGTGGGTTGAGCGTTGCTGCAAGACCTGATAGCTTGGGCTGCTCTCCACTCTTCTAATAGATGAGTTGCGCGTTGAAGCACCTGCGAGTTTTGTTCATTTTGTTCCTGCCAAAGTTTCATATTCCGACTCTTCCAAAGACTCCACATAATCGTGGCCATAAGCTCGCACTGCCCTAATGAAACGCAACAAATATATTAAAGCATGTATATTATAATCCTGACGAAGCACCCTGTCTATTATATCCCATAAATTCACATCACGCCACATTTGGACAACTTTAGGACACTCAACGAGAATATGTATATTATCTTCATAATTGTTGTTACATTGAACACGATCAAGCGGGCAAGAAACTCCTTTGCTACTTAGACGAGCGCGTGTTGGAAAACAACCACGACACACACGCCAAAGAAAACTTTTAATTTTAGGAGGCACTTTCAATTTCCAAATGAGGTTCCACCGGCCAGGAACATGCATATGAGAATTATTTGCAATATCAGACACACATATTCTATATGCACTTCTAACAAAATACTTACTACTCTTCTCCCCTTTCCAAATCATTTTGTCTTCCATAACTAGAGGCTGCAACAGTGTAGTAAGGATTAAATGAGCAGTGGGCGCATCAAATAAATTATAAATTAGAGGAGCTTTCCAGATTTTTAAGTCTTGATCAATAAAGTCACATAATTTCACCTGCATCAAAGGCTCAAATATTGGGTTAGTCGTAGACAAAGACAAGCCATCTTTTAACCAAGGGGCACCTAAAAAAGGTATATTAGCTCCCGAACCTATTCGCCATCGCGCACCCTGCTTTACCACAATTGTGGTACTAAAAATGCCCCGCCAAACATAGCTTGGATTATGCCCAATATTAGACCCAATAAAATCAGTGTTAGGAAAATATCTAGCCTTAAATAAACGACAAACAAGACTATTAGAATTAGTTTGGAACCTCCATCCCTGTTTACCTAACATCGCCACATTAAAAGAGGTCAAATCCTTAAACCCCATACCTCCAAAATTCTTATGAACAGACAATCTTTCCCAAGACATCCAATGTAACCCGCGTCGCATATTACCACCATGACCCCACCAAAAAGCATTAATCATTTTATCAATTGCATCTACTAGCTTAATTGGAAGTAAAAAGACACTCATAATATAAGATGGGATAGATTGTAGTACTGACTTAATCACTACCTCTCTTCCAGCTTTGGATAAACACTTGTTGCTCCAACTATTGATTTTGTGCCAAATACGGTCCTTGATGAATCCAAATATTGCCTCTTTACTTCTACCCACCATAGACGGAAGACCAAGATATTTACCTGTTCCCATCACTACTCTGACACCTAATATATTTGTGATGACTTCCTTCAACGGAGATGGGACAACACTGCTAAAGAAAACTTCAGTTTTTGGTAGGCTAATGGCCTGCCCCGAGGCTAACTCATAAGTATGAAGAATATTCTTCATTACTTGTGCTTCCTTCTCATCTGCCCTGAAAAATAAAAAACAGTCATCTGTAAACAAGAGGTGAGAAATAGTAGGTGCATGAGTACAAACAGAAATGCCATGGAGATCTCCACGTCGCTCAGCTTTTCGGATAAGAGCGGATAAACCTTCAGCACACAAAATAAATAAATAGGGCGACAATGGGTCACCTTGTCTCAAACCCCTGCCTGGTATAATCGGGCCCACCATCTCATTGTTAACAATGACATAATAAACAACAGTTTCAACACACATCATAATCCATTGAACCCATTGTGTAGCAAACCCCATTTGTAGCATCACTTTCTTAAGGTAGAGCCAATCAATTCTATCATAAGCCTTACGATGTCTAACTTAAGTGCCACATTTTTATCTCTTAGTCTCTTACTGACTTTCATATGATGAACCACTTCAATAACAATCATGGCATTGTCAAGAATAGAACGCTCTGGAACAAAAGCTGACTCATTTTCAGAAATACATTTGTGCAGAATTTTTTTAAGATGGTTAGCAAATACCTTTGCCACTAATTTATACAACACATTGCACAAGGTAATCGGTCTCCAATCCTTCATGGACTTCTGCTCATTACCTTTTGGGATTAGTGCAATATTTGTAGAATTTAGCGACGGCGGAAATTGATTATTATTAAGCCATGCACAACATTCCTGAAAAATATCAGAATTACACACAGACCAAAATTGCTGGAAAAAACCTGGATTAAAGCCATCCGGACCAGGACACTTATCTGGCTGTATGGAAAACATAGCGTCCTTGAACTCGAAGCCTGGAAAGGTGCGGTTAGTAAAGCATTATCATCATCAAAAACAATTTTTTCTACGATATTAACAACCGGTGCGCGGGTACTGTTACTCTCCATAAATAATGTCTCAAAGTAACTTTTTGCAACCTTACGCATACCTTGTTCATCTGAAATTCGGACCCCCACATCATTTTCCAGAAAAGTGATATGATTTAACTTTTTTTCTAGACGTGGCTAAAGCATGGAAAAACTTGGTATTCAGGTCACTGTCACGGTACCAATGAGTCTTGGCTCGCTGCCGCCAATATTTGTCCTCTTTAATCATCAACCGTGTCATGCGTTTCCTCAAATTTGTCAACAAAATTGGATCAGCCGCAGCCCTTTGGCTACGACAACGATTCAACTCACGTCGCTAGTCTTCAAGTTCTTGCTTTAAGCCATTTCCATTTGCTTTACTCCATGAACTAAGATCATTTGCACAAACTTCAAGCTTGTCAACCACCTGCATTCCTGCACTAGATAACCAACTACCAGACACAACATCATAAACTCCCGGTTCAACACACCACACATTTTCAAATTTAAATTTTTGCCTAGGAACCCAAACACGTTGAATCTCCTCCATTTTTAAAGTCAAAGGGATGCAGGAGCCACTAAATTGTCAATCGTGGCATTTGGAAACATACGAAACCATTCTGCATTAGCAAGTGCTCTATCTAATTTGACCTCAACAGCTCTAGGCGTGCCTAAACTCTTAAACCACGTGTACGGGTAACTTTTCATATAGACTTCAGTTAACCCCGCATCAGACACTGCTTGCCTAAATCCATTTATAAGCCACCTGGGACGTGTAGCACCGCCCCTCTTCTCACGGGCATCAAGAATATCATTAAAGTCACCTAAAATACACCATGGAAGTGAGGTGTTATTTGCAAGATTTCTCAAGAAATCCCAGGAAGCACGCCTTCTTCTTCCTTCAGGAAAACCATAATATCCTGTAAATTGTCAGTTATCCAAATATTAATATTATCTTTTAGACAAATTCTATGGTGCACAAATGAAACAAGTCTTACATTATGCGCAAGTTAGTTTACATTATTGAATCAATAAATTTCATCATTAGATTAAATGAAATATGATATGATTTATTAATTAAATGGTAAAAGATACACTTGTGCATGATGGAATATCATTTTACTTCTGCATGTTAGACAAATTCATATTTACATTCTAAATTTTGGGCGATTTTTTAATTTATTATCTAAAAATATTAGAATTTTAGAAATCTATCATATGATTAACCTATTTTTAAATAAATATACCTCAGGTGTAATTAACATATTAACATATTAAGAAATCATCTCTATTTTCATCAATGATATAAAATAAAAATAGTTTGATATAAATACATTTTGCTAAAATAATCTTAGTTAAAATGGGTATAAAATACTTTAAACATTAAAAAAATTAGGATATACTAAGTACTAGAAATCTCCTTAAAGCATTTAGAATGATAGTCTTTCACCTATTTAACATCAAACTAAATAAACACCATGTAACCAAAAAAAAACTAAATAAACACCATCGTTATAGAATGAATAAATTAGATGGTTATAGATAAAAATTGTTATAGATGCACGCTCTCTCTTCATTATCCTGTGAGTCCCAATATATAAATTGTGTTAATGGGATTGATTGATTATAGTATGTATTATCATTAAAAAATTATAAAATAGATGATCCTTGTCGTATACACACTTTAATACCTCCAATGTTGATGCCTTGATGGTCTTATGGCCTTGCTCGATATTGAATAAGGCAACATAACTTTTCCTTTTTTTTATAATCATAAATGTTAATTTGTGTCCTCAATGAACAAGTTAATGAGTCAAATGTAAAAACTTTTTGTTGGAACTTGTGCATTGAATTTAATTTTTTAACTTTTAATTAATTTGATTCACAAGTATTGAGGAAATATTTCTATTTTTGGATTGTTTAACATGTGCCCTTAGGACACAAGTTAACATGACCCTTTTATAATTGGCAACATAACTATCCTATCACCTTTTATTATCCCCCTACCTATGTCATCTGTCATTTACAAAAAGAGGATGCTGTATATAGTGCGGAATCCACTATAGTATGCATTCATACAGAAGAAAACACACATGCTTAGGGTTTAGTTAACGAATGTATTGTTTAAAGATTTTAATAAAGAAAATTCTGTCTTAAAAATACAAATCGTCAGTTTTGTTTTTTTTTTTAAGGGAAAATTGTCGGTTTTGTTAATACAATAGTTACACATCTCTTGTAACAAAAAAAGAGTTACATATCTCTTTAATATAAACGTACTATTTTTTAGCCGTGAGCTTAGCTCAGTTGGTAGGGGACCAGAGTTTGGGTTCAAACCACGGCCACCATCCTAAAAAAACGTTCTATTTTTTAGTACTTCACTTCAACCAATACTTTAATGACATTCGTTGACATTTTCATTTTCAAAATTATAGTACTTGTTACTTGCTTGATGTTATCTAATACTCCATCCGTTTCTAAATATAAGCAAATTTGACTTTTTTGGTTCATTCAATTAATGATGTATGTGGTTCATATTATAGACCACATACATCATAAATTGATTGAACCTAAAAAGTCAAATTTGCTTATATTTAGAAACAGAGGGAGTACTATCTTATTTTTTAGGGCACCGTTAATTTGTGCCCTTATGACACATGTTAAGAAATCTAAAAAAATAAATATTCCTTTAAATTTTGTGCATTCAATTCATTAAAATATTAAGATTAAATTTAATACACGCATTTTCATACACTATTTTTATATTTGGTTTCTAAACTTGTGCCTTAAGGCACAAGTTAACATTTCCCTATTTTTTAAGGTATATTTGAAAATTGATGTTGACACATATAATAGAGCTGAAAAACACATGTAAAAGACGAAAATGTTCCTTCGGCAGTTAACTGCCGACGAAAACAGGAAAGAAAAAAAAAACCTCAGTACTTAAGTGCCGAAGAACTCATATCAATTTTTTTAAAATATTATACTATGCTATGCTATAATTCCATAACATGGCAACGTTATCGGTGGTAATTTTATGCTAAAATATTAAAATAATACTACTTATACATAGATCCATAACATGGCAACATTAGTAGTGGTAATTTTATGTAAGTAATGTCAAATCCACCACTGTAATCCACCGAAAAGTTCTATTTTAACTCATAAAATAACATTTTTAAAGAAAAAAAACCAAAGAAACATACTAATAATAATTATGCATTTATGAATAAGGGTTACACAATAAAGTACCTGCAAAATCAACTCCTCAAAACAAGCACAGAAGATGTTTGTTCCACTAATAATAGACTGTTTTACGACAGTTATGGAATTATAGCGTAGCATAGTATATTATTTTTAAAAAAAATATTGATATGAGTTCTTCGGCACTTAAGTGCCGAGGTTTTCTTTTTCCTTTTTTCGTCTGAAAGAACTTCGGTAGTTAACTATCACAGGGGTATTTTCATCTTTTACGTGTGTTTTTCACCCCTATCATATGTATTAACAACAATTTCTGATATATTTTGAGATTTTTTTGGTGAATATGGAATCGGAAAGTAGGGAGTAATCTCACAAATTCAAATCACGTGACATCGTGTTATTGGTCCTTCAACTTGAGTGGCTCTTGCATTATTATTATTAACGACATTATGAAAAAGCAAGTGCATCTGTTTTACTTTTACCATCATGACCACCCTCTTTGGAGCCATTACCTATTTGCGCAAATCTTTTCATAATTATTCTAAATGTTCCAACTTACTTTTAGATAATCATTAAAAACTCAACAATTAATAACAATTTATTAAAGAAGAGTTGGATGAAATGACATTTGCTCTTTTCATGAGTTTAATCAAAGGTCTCTAGATGATTTTTCAAAAAGAACTAAAGTTTTTTTTTGACAAAAATAAAGAACCATAGTTGATATTCAATGAAAGCAACAATATTGAAACCTGTTGTGAGAAAGTTTTGTCTTTCATATATATGGTTTAGTTTATGCCTAAAATATCGACAAGTTTACATTTCAAGGTAATATAACATCTCTTTTTATTTTTTTTGGAAAATTAGGCTTCAATTTTTAAAAAATAAAATAATCCATGATGTGTCATTTTCTTTTTGAATGCAAAAATAATCAATGTTGTGTCGTATTTATAATAGAATAAATATATTATTTTCCAATGAAAAAATTTCTCTTAATCTATCAAAAATATATTTTCTTAATAGTTTATTTATGTTTAATGTAAATATATTTTTGAAAGGTTGATGTAACTAATTTAAATAATGGTAAATTATATTTTTTAAGGAAAATGAAAAATTACATCTTGAAAATACATTCATATACATATTAGGATGATTCATGCCTCTTTTTTTTTTGTGTGCCTATTCAAAACTTCTTTTTACAATCAAGTAGAGAGGCCCGTAAGATGCTTTACACACACAAAACAATATGGAAAGAGGGGCACTGTTCTACAAATATGGTTGTCGAATTGTGGTTAGTGTATAATTCTGTTCATATTCTATGTTTTTATTTTGTGGTCAGGGTTTGAACCTCGGACTTTGCATATATTATGCATTGTCTTTATCAACTGAGTTAAGTTTACGAGAACTCATATTCTATAGAGTTAAACTTACGAGGACTCATATTCTATGTTTAATTCAACATTACAAATTTTAATTAAAGTGCATTAGGAAAAAGTTAAATAAATAGAATACAATATTAAAGAAGTGGTCCAAAGTGATTGAATACCCCAATTTTTAGGTGAGTTTCACGAATTTGTCAATATATTGCTTTGCTCGTGTTTAATGGTTGAATTTTAGCATGAGAACACATTTTTTATGCTAAAATTTTATTGAAGTTTATCAACTAACAAATTATGTGTTTGCAAGAAAATTTGCTTCATAATGTCATGAAAATTTTAATATAAAAGAAATTATCTACACAAAACGAGATTGAATATAATAAAAGAGGTTATTCTTTCCTACAACATACTTTCTTCGGTCTTAATTAGTATATGATATGCTACTAAAATTTTGAATTTTTATTTATGTTGTTTGTCACGTATCTGCCACACAAGCAAAATTTAACATACTGTGGTTAGTAGCAACTGACTAAGTGATTAACTTAAATTAATTTTGTTAAACTAAATAACCAAACTAATATACTCTTTAAAGTTAAGGAGTACATTTAAGAAGTAAAGGATCAACTTGTACACCTTAAAGTTAAGTCAATCAAAAGTGAACAAAAAAGCACTACTACGTTTAAGCCAAAGTTCAATTAACATGATTAAAGTGAAATGAAGAAAATAAAAACCAGGACCTTGGTGCTAGCTAGCTGGTACGTACCACTCAAAAAGGCCTAAACACGCTATTAATTTCAATTACGCGGTTCATTAATTGTCTCTCAACATCAAACCATGCATTATTGGGTTTTGCCAAGTCTCAGCGCAATGTTTTTTTTTAACGAAACTAAAAATTAATTTTTTATCTTAAGAACATAAATTTTGACTTTTGATTATGTAATAATTACATCACTTTTTATTATAAATTACTAGTATTTGTTTTAAGATAAAAGGTAGTGTTAACTTGTGCCTTATGATACATGTTAAGAAGTCTAAAAAAAGAAATATTTTCTTAAACTTTGTGATTCAATTCATTAAAACATTAAATATTAAATTTAATGCACGCATTCCAATACATTATTTATACATTTGACTTCTAAACTTATGCCTTAAGGGCACAAGTTAACATTTCCCTGAGATAAATGGTAAAGAGTGTTCTTAGAGCATTAGTTAAAAGGATAATAATATAAATATTGCATTGAAAAATGATAAAAAGTGGATAATTTGACTTTTGAAAAGTTAAAATATTGTAGAATACAATACAAACCTACCAATTTTGGTTTCCTTAACAAATACACTTAAGTGTCCTAATGACACTTATTAGCATAACCCTTGTTTTAATTGCTTAATCAATGTCATGGGCATTGTTTAACATTCTCTTGTTTTATTTTGAGCCAGAAAAATAATGAAAAAAGGACAATTATGAGACAGATGAAGTGTTATTTACATTTTTCTTTTTGAAAACTCAATATCCGATCCAAGGATCGACTAATCTATTGAGACCAATCCCACCGCCCACTTATGAGGACTCTGTATGGTCTTGTCCACCAAAATTGGCACCAGAGGGAATCGAACATGAGACCTTGAGAGGAGCAGGGTCGGACCTTGGGGTGTGCAAAGAGCTCAATGGAATTGAGCCTCCCCAAGGTATGAGCCTCAGAAAGAAAGAAAAAAAAAATAGCCCAGTAGTACTACTATGTACTACTCCTTCCGTCTCTAAATAATAGTCGTTTAAGGTTTATGCACTATTATTAAGAAAATGATTAATTGTGTTGATTTTAATGGTAAAATTAGTATCATTTACTAAAACACTCTTATTAATTGTAGTTAGTGGAGTAGTTAAGTTGGATGGAATTCAATAAATAAGGGTATAATAATGGGAAAAAAATAATAAATACTGCACTGGTATTCTAAAGTGACAATTATTTTGAGAAAAAAAATGATAAAGAGACAATTATTGTGAGACGGATAGACAATTCTCTTTCTCTCTAATACCACGCGTTCCATCACCATCAATCCATCAGACCTTCTTTTCCTTCTTCCCCAATTTGATTTCCTTTTTCTCTTCTGTTGTCTTGTTTTAGGCCTATTAGAATTGGGTCTTGTTGCTTTTGATGTTAGGTGGATGTTTTTTTGGGAGGACGGTTTGAGGTTTCTTGTGTGTACAGTAATGATTTTCACATTTAGGTGTATCACATATATACAACACTTTGTATTTATCTTTTAAAAATTTTAAATAAAACATTGTTCACTTACAGAGTCGAGCCTCCGGATTCGTAGGAATGACCCTAGAGAGGAGCACACTCCAAGATTCCAAGCCAACCACTAGGCCAACCCCAAATGGGTTGTGTTATTTACATTCTTAATGTAACATTAATTTTTTTTACAAATATTTTTTTTAACAAGTTAAAATGGAATATATTAACAAATCAAAACAATCTTCCAACATAAGAAATGTTTTAGAAGATTTCGAAAGTGATACAAAGTTAACATAATAGTTTTGAAGACCGAGAGGACAAGCTAGAGAATAACTATAAAGGTTTAACTACGGCTTTGTTTTCTAATTTCCGCTCATCCACAGAATTGGTTCACTTGTTTTAAAATCACTTAACTTTGGTCCCTCTTTTAGATTTTAAGTAGTGATATTTGAAAACAACTCTTTTGGTGTAATTTTTGGGACAACTTTTTGTTCTCTCTTCTCATTGGTCAAAAACAATAGAGAGAGAGGGAAAAAAAAAAGGAAGAAAGAGAATAAGAAAATAATGTGAGTATGAGAGAGAAAGTTGTACAAAAGTTGTATAAAAATGGTTGTACAAACATCATTTCTCTGGATTTTTGGACTTCTTGTTTCAAGATTTTTAACTTAAAAAATGACATTATATCAGTTTTAAATTGATGTTTTTACGCGGTATTATGATAATTTTATAGTTGTTGATTATTCCACTTTATTAAGTCGTATGACACATCTTTAAAATACGTCACATCATAATTTTTGAATTTAAAAATACGAGAAGTGAACTAACATTTGGTAATTTTTAAGAGAGGGTGACCAAATGGGTTTATTTATTTTTGGCTAAATTGCATTTTTGGTCCCTTAATAAATTGAATTTTAATCAAGGGACCAAAATGATACTACCTAAATAGTTAAGAGACCAAAAATGCAATTTAGCCTTTATTTTTTATTTACTTTTAGATAGTTAAATCGGTCCTCAATTTGTTTTCGAATGACAAATATGTATTGTATATATAAAAAGGAGAAATCTCCTAGAATAGTACAAACATATATAAAAGTTTGAGTACAAGAAGTACTCAGGTCAAACAATAACAAAAACAAAAACAAAGAATCTTCCCAATGAAAAATAAGAGCGAAAACTAAAACAACATCACAAAACTATCTAAACTCCTATCATGAGCACCAAACAACAACCGAACAAGAGGAAAACGAGGAACATAACCCCCTCAATCAATCAACTCATAGATAAATCTGACACATGACATTATTAGTGCCAACGTAGAATGAGTTCATGATGCCACTCATAGAAGGAACATGTTTGACTAGAATGTTTTTTCAGAAACCACTTCCACTATATAAATTTAGCCATATCCACCAATTAAAGCACAAACGTCAAACTCCTAAAAAAGACGTGAGCATTTTGGGATCTCCAAAAAACCACACATCAGATTGTCAGATTAATAAGAAACCTATCCTCTCCTTTCCCTCACCTAATTCAAACATAAAACTAAGAAGACTCGTTAAATCTGAAGGTAAGACTTACTCTCACCCCAACCACCTAAATCAGTCCTCAAATATGTTTTTTGTTGATCAAGTTGGTACATTAAATTCCAATAAAATATGTATTAAAAATGTGTTTATAATATTAATACACTCTTTGTCTCAGATTAAATATCTGTTTTACCATTTTTTTTTCTTATCTCAATTTTTTATGGTGGTGTTTTCTTGTCTCAAATTATCTGTCTTTCTCTTTTAAAAAGATTATTTATCCATTTTATAATATTAATACGACTTTTTATTCTTTTCTATTAGTATACATTTATTTACTGTATTTCAATAATCTAACTACTATACTAACTTTAATTAATAACAATATTTTAATAAATTTGTTCAAAAAAATATATATTTTAATAAATAAAATTCATTTTACCATTAAAATTAGTATTACTAATCATTTTTTAATAAACCCATAAAACTAAAAAATAACGTATTTCTCTCGAAACCAAAGGGTTAACAAGGCTCATGGTAAAGAGAGTTCGTTTAATACTTTGTACACGAGGACTCTTCTCATTTGCTTTTATTTTAACTCTTAATAATATGAGTATTATATAAATAAGGAAAATGTTAACTAGTATTCTTAGGACATTAGTTAAACAACTAAAATAAGTAAATTTTTAATAAAAAATAATCTAATCATTACTTAGTCAAATGTAATATCTTATATTTTCAAAATAAAACTTTTATTTTTAAATTCCTTAACCATTATTTTAGACACCGGTTAAGAAGAACTTGTAAATAAAAACTTAGTGTCCTTGCATAGAGAAAAACAGATTCCAACAAAACAAAAGAAAATCTAAAGAAAGATCACATCCATGCAACCAAACACTTCAGTTGACTCCCCATCAAACAAAGCAATAAATAACTTTCTCATTTTTCAATATAACAACATTATAATAATACAACATTAAATCTCATATAGTAATATTCTTATTATTAAATCAAAATCAAAACATTTCTAATTCTCATTTTCTTCCTCTTCATCTTCTTCCTTTCTTCTTCACTTTCTCTTTCTACTTTCTCTCTTCTCTAAACCCTTAACAAAAAACAACCCATGATTTCTCTGAAGCTAATTCACCTACACAGCAACCAAAGTTTCCACCTTTAAACCATTTCAACCCGACCCGTATACCAAAACGGATCGGATCTGTACTGTGTACAGCACTGGAACATTCAACGTTAACTCACTTTCTAGAGAGAGAAAGTGAGGAGGAGAGAGAAAATGTACAAGAACCAGCTACAAGAGCTGGCACAAAGAAGCTGTTTCAACCTACCTTCATACACGTGCATAAGAGAAGGTCCTGATCACGCGCCGCGTTTCAAAGCTACCGTTAACTTTAACGGCGAGATCTTTGAAAGTCCTCAGTACTGTTCAACACTTCGTCAAGCGGAACATTCAGCTGCTGAGGTGGCACTTAGTTCTTTGTCTCATCGTGGTCCTTCTCATTCTCTTGCTGCAAAAATCCTTGTGAGTTTCTTTCTTCAGTTTTGCTTTTTGTTTTTCTTCTGTCGGTGCTTCTGTTTCAGTTTGTTTTTTTGTTTCTGTTGTTGAATTACATAATTGCCCTTGTCCTTTTTTATTTTCAAAGAGTCTAACGGCGAAACTCATACATTATCTACTGATAAGTAGTTAATTGTGGGTTTGAACTTCCGCCCCTGCACGAACTCGTAGACTTTTATCATCTGAGTTGTACTTACGAGACAAATGTACTTGTCCTTTGTTTCATTTCATTTTGGATTTATTTATGCAATACTTATATAAGTTGATTTTGTTATTGTGTAATGTTTTATTCTTTGATGATTTTGATTTATTTTTGTTTTATTGGTTCAATGAAGGTGATGATGCACTTGATGATGATTGTCATTGAATAGTGTTTTATTTTGAAATGGGGGTAAAATTGGCAATTTGTAAATAGTTCATAGTTTCTGAATTCCGTTGAGTTTGACATGATCAGTAGAACTATGATTTTGTTGAAGATCCAAAGAGCATCTTTTACCGAAATCGTGATATTGACAAACTCGAAGTGAATCAAACATATATGGACTAAGATTTTGTTTCTTAAAAGGGTACACTGATTTGTTGTATATAATTTGCAAAGAAGCTTTTTCCCTTTATGCTGGCTAACCACCTTTTTGTTGTGTCTGTCATATATATACTCATATAGTCAAGAATGTTATGTAATGTACAACAAAAAAGTTGAAATATAAAATAGATTCTGGCCTTTTCCTTGTCTTCTAAAGTGGAATTTGTAGGATCCCTACCATGTAGTTCAGGTTCCATTTTTCTCCTGTGTTTTACAGTTACCTATCCTATTCCCTTACAGTCATGGTTCTAAATTGCAGTTGTGATTACATTGCAAATGCTGATGTTGCGGCAAAATGTGGCCGCAATTGCAATTGCAATGCCATTGCGTAGACTTCTATAACCTCAATACTGTGGACCGCAATTTAGAACTATGCTTTCATTATATATTTTATGCAAATTCTATGAGCATTTTCTTCAAAGTATCTCTTGTCAGTGTTTAAATGTTTATCAATTCACATTGCATGGTATGTCTTAATTCTGTCATTGGTGATTTTCCTGTTTGAATACTTATCACTTACACAATTTTAGGATGAGACGGGAGTGTACAAGAATCTCTTGCAAGAAATTGCACAAAGGGTAGGGGCTCCGTTGCCGCAGTACACAACTTTCCGGTCAGGCTTAGGACATCTACCTGTTTTTACTGGTACGGTGGAATTAGCTGGAATTACATTCACTGGTGAACATGCTAAGAATAAGAAACAAGCAGAGAAAAATGCAGCTATGGCAGCTTGGTCGTCTCTAAAGCAATGTAAGTGGCTAGCCAGCTTTTCTGTGTAGAAGATTTTCTTCGTTGAAAGAAATATGAAACTTTTGCATCAATTGTTCCATGAATATAGCATCAAAACTGATCATAAAATGAAATATTGCCAATAAACACGGTTTAATTTGTGGTTGTGATCCTTGATTTTGCGGAGAATCTGGGTCAAATACGGTTGATGCAGTCTCAATCGTGGGTGCGTTGTGTTCTTGGAATTTCATAATCTATGATGTTGTGGCAATAATTGCGGTCACAGAACTTGCATACTTGTTTTTGAAACCCTATAACTACCCAGCCCAGTACGGTCTCCCTTATTCCAGTCATTATAGTAGCAATACAGAATGGAGCAGCTTCTGGCCGTTTTAAGAAGTGTTGTCAATGATGGATTGCTATTAATGGTGGTTTGTTCAAATTGCGCTACACTACAGTCTATAGCGCTGTGATTTGACAACCCTTTGCACTAAATGGCATATTGCAGAACCATAGTGATTTGTTTAAATTCTGCCACACTATAACTTCTATTTGACAATATTGGTTTTGAGTTCTTTGTTGCATCATTTTTTGATTTGGAATATCATAGCTGAGCAGGGACGATAGATCTAGGGATTGGATTCTCTTCATCTATTAAAAAATCACTTGCACCCTGTGTTATCATACATGTTCTTCTATTTAACTAATTGTTTTCCTACTACAACCCTGTAATTTAATCATTTTCATGCCAAACCCATTATTTTTCATGCCTAAACTTGTTAGTTGATTGTTATATGTTACTTCATTCAGAAATTGTTTTCGCTAATCGCTATATGCGTGCAGTTACAACAAGTCCCAGCCACTTTTCTAATTCCAGCCATGTCAACTTCTCTGCCTCGGTTTTGCTGTTTGACTCTTTACTTGATAACAATGCCTTAGATTGACGGTGGTTGTGTGTTATACTAAGAATTTTAATTATAAATGATAAATGTTTTTAATTTTAAATAAACTTTTATTTTAGAGAATTTATGTGAACTTGATTTATCTTATATCCTTGGTCTTTGGTAGAGTAGCCATTCTATTAGCAACTCGAGTTAACAACTATAGTGTATATATGCAAATATGATTAAATGTAAAACTGACAATAATTTTGTTCATTGACAGTGGCGAAAGAAACTGCAAGCTCTTCAACTGAACAGGAGAACAATGACGAACTAGAACAGATCACCATAGCACGAGCGTTACTGAATTACCGTCTGAAGGAAAAGATGGCAATGTCAAATCCAAATGCTATGATTTCATTTCCAATGAAGTTTCAGTTTCAAAATCCAAGGCCAACCAGCCCTCAACCTCGACCGGCAACATCAAAGATTCTTCCTCTAATTTGCCAAAAGACAGCTCCTCGAAGCAGGCATGCCGCAACGGCTTCAGCCAGCAGCGATCACAGTCCCATTATGTCACCGTTTTCTTCTACACCAGAAAGCCGATGGGCCCGACGCCCTAAATTCCCTGCAGCAGGAGCAGCACCTTATGTTCCCATTCGACATATGCGATCATCATGTCAGGGAGTTGCACCACCAGTTACCATAAGGAATGCAATACCTGTATTCTCCCCTCCACCAGCTGCAGTGTCCCCTCAAGTAATGCGGCCACTTCCAGTACGAGTTGCTCCCCCGATCAATATTCGGCAAGCAGTTCCAGTATATGCTGCTGCTCCACCGGTTCGAAAAGATGAACCTATTCCCATCAGCAAAGGTGATCTGGCACAAACACTAAATGCTGCTACACCGCTTCGAGTAGATGAACCTGTTCTCATCAGTAAAGTCGATCCAGCACCTGCAGTTTATGCCGCTCCACCAGTTCTAATAGACGAACCTGTTACCGTCAGCAAAGTTGATCCATCACCGGCAGAAAATGCTGCCCTACCAATTCCAGTAGATGAACCTGTTCCTATCAGCAAAGATGATCCAGCAGCATCAGCAGTTAAAAAAGATGAAACTGTTCTTGTCAGCAAAGATGACCCAGCACCAACCAGTGATGCAGATAAAACTGACACCAAAACTGAGAATATTCCAGCAGGATCTGAAACAGTGCAGAGGTTGGAGCAGCTGAAAATTTGATTATGAGAATCTAGAGTTTGTTTCTGGTCTCTTGTAATGAGTGATGTAATAGTTGAAGGTTAGCATGAGCAATGGAATGAATATATATGAAATTGAAGAGCAGCTTAGCACATAATTTGCTCATATTTTTGATATTACTATTATGTATGTTGGTCATATCATATCTTAGTATACCTGTTCTGCCAGCTTCATTCATTGCTCCTGTCGTGAGATTCTTGCATGGTTCCAGAGAGAACTTCTTTTCCCACCTCAAAGTCTCTTTGAAGTATACTTATTATGGGATAAACACGTATTTTTTGATGGTATACTTCAAGACACAAATGTGGTTTTGTAGAAACGTTTGGGGGTGGGAAAAGAAGTTCTCTTATTTGAAAGTTTTGTATATGCACCTAGAAATAACTTACCGTGTACCTGGGACATTGGTTAAGGAACCCGTAAATAGAAATTTTATTTTGAAAATATAAGATGTTACTTTTGATCAAGTAATGATTACACAATTTTGGGGGTGGGAAAAGATACTTTTGAGAATATAAGATGTTATTTATGAAAATATACTTGTTTTGCATGCTTAACCAATGCTTATGGGATAGTATGCTGTGCTGTCGGCTTTCCTGACATTTTTCAGTGTTACGTTGGGGTTGATTTTTGCACCCTTAGTTTTTTTGCTCATACACCCCATATACCGGTTTTAATTTCTTTTATCAATTATTCGAACTTGTTTTACGTTTTGGAGGTTCACTTCTTTAGCAGTATAATTCCAGAATGTGTAGAACTTAACTTTTGGATGATATAGGTAACTGAATGTTTTTACACCTACCAGATATACTAACTTTGTGAACCCATTACATGGTTACCATAATAACTTTTAATTTTCTCACTTTACATTTTACTCACTTTATAGGATCCTTATCCATTTTTATATGTAGAGCAAAGACATGCTTGTTACCCAATATGGCTAGTTACTTATACATAATATTTTCACTCAAGACCTTATCTTTCATTCTTTTTTGTCCCGATCATCCATGACAACACTTTTTTACTCATCGTGTCTAGCTCATTATCGAGAACGCTCCATTGGCATAATTACTTAAGATACTATTAAGAGAGAGAAAATGAATGTGGAGATGATATTCTTATTACTTGTGAATGAAGATACATAGAGTATTTATACATGAAATCTAGAGTATAGTAAGTTAAAATGGAGGAGAAGTACTACATTGCTAACTAATCATTCTACACTTAATTGCTTGTGATGCAAGTTATGTTCTTCATGAGTGTCATTATCCAATAGATACCATAAAAATGGGTTTGTTTAAGTTTTTCTAAAACTAATGTTTTATGTTTTAATTATGTTTACGTACAAGTTCTTTTAAAATTTTATTTTGTTAAAAAAAAAGAAGATATTTTGTGGTGATAATGTCGAGAAACCAAAATTTCATTTTAAAATAAAAATAAAAATAGGGAGACAAAAAATACATTTAAACATAATTTTTCATAGAAAGGAGAGAAAAACATAGTTCATAGTTTACGTCTATGCTTTTTCAACAATTTAATGATTTTTTTTGGGTCTGTTAATGAAAAAAGTATTCAACTTAATTGTTTTTTCAACTGTCGTTTATGATTTCTTAAAAATCAATAAAAAAAACTGTCTTCATAATATGTTGAGTGAAGATCCACTTTGGTATTTGACAAATTATGTAAGGACTAAATTAGTCTTCAACAAAAGTCCCTTGCAAAATTAAATCGAGACAATTTAGTTCCTCCGTCAATATTTTCCTCCAACCAATTTTTTATTCCTATTTTTGATTAGTGATTAGCATATATTTTTGACTTGTGATTGGCATATATTGTCTTCCCTACTAACGAAAATTGGGACAATTTGATCCTCGTAAAAATAAAAAGTGAAATTAGTTATTATTTTTCGATTTCTTCGTGACAAAAAATATAAAATGCTGTTAAATTTGAAGAGACCAAATTAGTAATTTTATCTTTTGTCAATCATATTCTCTGTTTGAAACAGTCGGGGTCGCTAACACTTGCCGAAAACGGAAGAGTGTCGAAGAAAACGAGAAATATTAAACGAAATGCATGAAATCAAAACAGAAGCAAGAATTGATTCATTCATTCTATTTTAGCGTTCAACACGACAATCAATTCTTTTATCATGAGCACGTGAATTTTTTTTGTTTTATTTTGCTTTTCTTTTTAAATGAGAGACTAGTTTGTCCCCTTATAAATTTCTTTTGCGTCCACGTTGGCACTTAATTCACATTGTTAACGCCACATAGTTAAGCTAATTGTACACATCATAGGTTAAATGATAAAAGCTGATTCAGAGATTAAATTGTCTCGGTTTTATTTTAATAAATACCTAAATAGGGTCTTTTTATTTGTTGAGGACTAATTTGGCCCATATAAAATTTGTCGGTGACCAAAATGGGTTTTCGCTCTAATATTTTTTCTGGAAAATGTAAGTTTTTACTTTTGTTGAATTAATAATTACACTATCTTTTTTATATAAACTTACATGTTTTGGTAGCTTAACCAATGCCCCTAGAGCACTGGATAACATTCTCAAAAAAAATCTAATATGCTATTAGAGCCTGGTTTTGGACCACCCACCATTTATATCCACATAACAAACTCAATATTGTTGGGTTAGGAGTGCATTGAGAAAAAAAATCTAATCTCACATAGAATAAAGTTAAGATCTTAACATACACACACAAAAAAAAAACCTTAAATGAGTTTTTAAAAAGCGACACTCATCACCTTACAAATTGACGTTGTAAGAATGAGTTGAACTCAATATAAAAACATAATACAACTCATATATTTCCTCAAAAAAAAAAACTCATATTTCTTTGTACAAAAATAAAGATTTATTTCAATTGATTGTCAGTTTTCTTTCAGTGTTTTTTTTATCCAGATGTTTAGCTCTTGTTATTGACTATCAGTTTCATTTGGTTGTGTTGTTGCTCGTTTATATTTGAGTTTTTGGACTACTTTTTTTTCTCTTCCCTTTTGGCACATTTTGTGCTTAAAAGAGAGTTTTCAATATATCATTTTGGTTGTTTCATAAAAAAACACTATTTCTATTGATTATTAAAGTTCTTATGAATTTATAATAACATAGGATGTAAGTGTATGATTTGGTTAAAAAAAAAATGAAGGATTAAGCAACAAAAAATCAATGCAGTTATTAAATGTTTGATTTTTACAAAATTCTTTATTTTTTTAACGAACAACATATAATCTCAAGCTTGGACCTGAATTCTCGTATTCCTTTTTTTTGCATTTGTAGTTGGAGATCAATTGTTGGATTCATACAGTGGTTTGAAGTTTTGATCTCTCAAATATTGGATGAATATCTAATCGTCTACCACGAAATGCGAAGACAATAGAGGTTTGATCTCTCAATATGCATATCAATTTGAATGTTTGTTAAATGTTTTTTGACGAATGATTAAATTACAACATAATAATATTGGTAAATGTTAGTTTTTAAGAAAATTCTTAATATTTTTAAGAGATAACTTCCATCTTAAAGGGTGGATCTGAATCCTTTCTTGCCTTTTGCGTCTCTATATTTGGCGATCGACTATTAGATTCATACAATAACTAAGAGTGTTGATGATTCAAACCCAGGTGAATCTAATCGTTGACCTTTAGATACATAGACAACATAGGCAAGAGATGATCCAATATTATGGATATCTAAATTAATTTGATTGTTTGTTAATGAAGGATTAAACAAGACAACAATGCTTTATATATATATAGTCTTTTTTACAAAACTATTAATCTTTTTAAGGCTAAAATATGAATTTGGTCCTTGCAAATATGGGTTGGTTGGGTTTTGGTCCCTACACAAAAAAAGCTTTTGAAATCCATCCTTGCAAAAATTGTTTTTTAAAAATAGTCATTGGGCCCACTTACTGATTTGACACATTTTTGCTTATGCTACACTTGATGACTGTGCATGGATGGCCCACATGGATTTTAATTGAAATTAAATAAATATAAAATAAATTAATAAATCAAAAATTGTATTTTGTTTATTTTTATATCAATTTCCTTATTTTAAAACATGGCATAGTCAAAACTTACTTTTTATTTGTTGGGATTAATCAAAACTAAGAGAACGTGACACTAATCTTCTTCAACCCATTCCAGAACTTCATTTTTTCCCCTTTCTTCTGCAAAACATCATTCTTTTTCCCTTTCTTCTTCTTCTCTTCTTCATCCTATTCCAAATACTTTCTTCATCTATATTAAAAAAAGGAAAGGGGATAAATTTATCTGGGCATAAACCCATTCATCTTCATCCCTAAATTTTAATTCTGATCAGATATGGAACTACAACCCCTTACACACAACTATCTTCAACAAGAAGCAATCATAATCAATCCTTTCAATTTTTTATCCCAAGTTCAAAGAACACGAACACTCATCAACTTTGCATCGAACATTACAAATGAATCTCACACCAAAAATTTCGTTTCAATCTTCCTTCTTTTTCAAGATCCATAATCACATTCATTCTTTCTCCTCTTTCTCATTTTCAACCCATGGCTTCCGTCGAAGAGCCCACCATCGTCGTTGTTGCGTAACCCATTGTGTAGGAATCGGCCATCGTCGATATGATGGCGAAGAGAATACAAAGAGACAAAGATTCTATGTGTTTTGTATGTTTATCTCTGTGCTTGCTCTTCTCCATGGTATCGACGATGGCCGATTCCTCCACAGTGGGTTGCGCAACAACGGAGACGGTGGCCTCTTCAATGGAAGCCATGTGTTGAAAATGAGAAAGAAGAAAAAGAATGAATGTGATTATGGATCTTGAAAAAGAAGGAAAATTGAAGCGAAAATTTTGGTGTGAGATTCATTGCAATGTTCGATGCAATGTTGATGATTGTTTCGTATCTTTGAACTTGAGATAAAAATTTGATTATGATTGTTTATTCTTGATGATAATTGTGTGTGTGTAAGGGGTTGTAGATCCATATCTGGTCAGAATTGAAATTTAGGGATGAAGATGAATGGCTTGATAATGTTTATGCCCATAAAATTTTATCTCATTTCCTTTTTTAATATAAATGAAGAAAGTCTTTGAAATAGGTTGAAGAAGAAAGGGAAAAATAATGAAGTTTTGTAGAAGAAAGGGAAAAAATAAAATTCTGGAATGGGTTGAAGAAAATTAGTTTCATGTTCTCTTAGTTTTGATTAATCCCAACAAATAAAAAACAAAGTTTTGATTAAGACATGTTTTAAAATATGGAAATTGATATATAAAAATAAACAAAATACAATTTTTGATTTATTAATTTATTTATATTTATTTAATTCCAATAAAAATCCACACGGGACATCCATACACTGTCATCAAGTGTCACATAAGCAAAAACGCACCAAATCAGCAAGAAAGTGGGCCGAGAGACTAATTTAAAAAAATAAATTGCAAGGATGGATTTCAAAAGTTTTTTTTTTTGCAGGGAGCAAAACTCAACCATCCCATATTTGCAGGGACCAAATGCATATTTTAGTCTTTTATTAAAAGGAGGGTATACTATCTCAAGAATTGATAAGTTTTTTATTTTTTTTTGCAGGGAGCAAAACCCACCCATCCGATACTTGCAGGGACCAAATGCATATTTTAGTCTTCTTTTTAAAAGGAGGGCATACTATCTCAAGAATTGATTTGAATTACTTTTGTCTTTAGTGTCTCAACAATTATAGATAGATCGTTGGATTCATCAAATGATTAAGAGCATTGATCTCTTATCCACTGTATCAATCTAACAATAAACCTCAATATATGTAAAGACAACAAAGGAATTACAGAGAGTTTGATCTCCTTAAGTATATGTATAACTTGATAATCTTCTTTATTTTATTTTTTTTTTTAAAATATATTATTTGTTTTTGTTTAATTTCTTCTTCAACAACATTTATGTAATAAACTTACAAACATTCAGAAATAATAACAAAAGAGTTAATTTAAATGCATGATTAGTGTAAAACAGTTTTACAAGCATTCAATGATGTGTTGCAACATCATATAATGAACTAAAACACATGACTTATCATAGATACCTCATTAGTTAATGTGGCAACTTTTATTTTTTAGAGGAATAAAACTATTGCATTTCATTTATCAATATGTGTTCAAATCAATCTGGTATTTCTACCCATATTTGGAAACTAGATGATAACAAGGCAGTTTTAGCTAAACTATAAGCAACCTCATTTTCTTGTTTTCGCACAAACTTGACACGTGAGTTTTCATAATAATTACTACAAAGAGATTTACAATGATTAATGATGTTCCCAAATTCCATAGCATCACACTTTTGGAAATTAAAGTTACCCACCACTCTCTTTGCGTCTAGTTCAAAATCCATAGGTCCTAAATTAAGCTCATGAACTCAATCCATTGCATATATTTAGAATATATGTAATGTGACAACACTACAAGAAAAAACACATTTTGCGACTTTTAAAATGCATGATTGTGACTGTTAGAAGGGCCGCAAATATACAATTGCGACTGTTCCCCAACAGGCGCAGATGTTGGGGTTGCAACTGTCTTTTGCGACAGTTTAGAGAACAGCCGCACCAACTGTCGCAAAAGCTATTGCGGCAGTTCCTAACAGTTGCAATATTACATCTGCGACCCTTCAGAACTGTCACAAAGTATGTGGTTTGATTTATATAAAATGGACTTGCGACCCCTCACAACAGTCACAAATGTATAGTTTTTTTAAAATGGCAACAGTTGTACAAATAAAATGGCAACAGTTGCACAAATGTTTGCTTGGGGGGTGGGGTGATGGAGGGGAGGCTTGGAAGTGGCGTAGGAGGCTATGGGTGTGGGAGGAGGCTTTGGTAGAGGAGTGTAGGCATTTGTTGTTAAATGTTATGTTGCAGGTTGATACCGAGGATTCCTGGATGTGGACACCTGATACGGTTGAGGGGTATACTGTCAGTGGTGCCTATATATATTAGATTAGATGTATAAAATAATATTTTCCATAATCTTACATATATAATTAGCTAGACCAGGTTGCATAAATTAATGAGTCAAGAACTATCTTCACCTATATATATTTTTACAACGATAAACTTATGACAATTCAAAAATCCAATTGTGTTTAGTACAATTTTGCACCTCAACCAAAATCTAAAAATGAGCTGATATTGTGGTCGTCTTAGCTAATCTTTGCTTATGTTTTATAACTTGAATAAATTGAATACGTAAAGGTAACTTAAATACTATTTCTAAAAAACAAAATATTTTGAAGAAATAATAAAAAACTTTAATGCTAATAACTATGATGGAGGGAAATAGTTTATGTACTTTTCCATCAATGTGTAGTTCATATATTACTCATTACCCCTAATGAGTATTATCTAGTAGACCCAAAGCTACAATTTAGCTACTCTTTACTAATTTGTCTATTAAAAAAATATGTACATTTTATCCTTTATATGCATATCTATCTTTAATATATGTTAAGTATCTGATAAATAAATAGTATAATTGTTTTTACTTTCAATTTTATGTTATTGCAGAGAGGAAAGTAACTATGAATAGAAAACTAAAGCAAAATGTTGATCCTGATAACAGAGAAGACAATACTGGTGATGATTCAAGAGATACGAAAGTCTCACCTTTAAAGTAAATACCTAATACTAAAAGTTTCTCCAGGATTTAAACCACAACTGGAAAATTAAAGACATCAAAGGAATACAAAGGACACAATCTATCTGGGGATGGAATTGACAAACATCATTGATGGATGTTGGAACAAAATGTGTTTAACATTACCCTTTAAGTTTTGATGATAACAAGGTATTAATAAAAGTGTCAATTGGATATGCTAATATTTGTTCAAGTGTGCATGACCACAAACAAAAATTCAGTGTCTTAAAATACATAGGTTCTGAAGAACAAAAGATAGCAATGACATCTACAAAATGGAAGCTTGTGTTGCAAGGAAGCATCTGAAGAAAAGTGGTTCTGAAGATCATCAGAAGCTGACGTCATTAGAAGCACCTCATCAGAAGCTGTTCACCAGAAGCTGACGTCATCAGAGGTTTTGAAGATCATCAGGAGCTAAAGATCATCAGAAGCTGGAAGTTTGGAAGCTTTAGATTTGTGTCAAATGTTGTTTTAATCACGCCTATCATTGCAGAAGAAGAGAAGCTTAAGCAACGACTAATTTAGAAGAATTTGAAAGGCATTGGATGCTTATTCCTTGGAGAACGTTGGAAAAGGACAATAGTATAAAGTGTACAACCACTATCTCCACTACTCTGTTTTGTGTCTGCAATCGTACAAGAACTACAACTGTGACTACGCTGGTATTCCTCTATACTTGGAATGGATTTGAAATTGTTCCTTCATAGGACAATAATCAAATCAGGAAAAAGATCATTGGTGATTTGATCAAGCTTCAGACGACTCTTTTTGATGTGTTGGCAATCAACAAGGTCTCTTTCACACCTCTATATAAAGAAGTAAAGACCTGAAGAATTGTAAGACTCACACAACAATTTTACAAGTGCCAAAACTCTGCTGAAATTGTTTCACATCAAAGTTCACTTAGAATTTCTTAACAACTTTCATATCTTAGGAATTCTAGAGTCTTAAGAGTTTGTATCTGATTTGTATTGTGAACACCACTGATTGTATATCAAGTGTTCAACCTCAAACAAATTTCTTTGTAATTCTGTTTGAATAGAAGTCTCTTGCAGTTGTGCTTGGGCATATGAAGTCTCTTGATTTTGTTCTTGAGCATAGGAAATCTCTTGCAGTTGTGCTTGAGTAGTTTGAAGTCTCTTGCTAGTTTTAGCAGTGAGCAGTTGTAATCAGATATTTGATTTTAGTGAACTCTCATTGGGAGTGCAAGGGGGACAGGACTACTTCCGGTTTGTGGAAGAAACCTGTATAATTTCTTTGTGTCTTTCTTCTCTCTCTCTCTCTCTCTCTGTTTTTATCCGTTGCATTTAGATTCTGAACATCACTTCAGAAGCTGGATTCTATCTGCTTCTGAACAGTGACTTCACTAGGAGAAAACGAAGAAAAAGCAAACACAATTCAACCTCCCTTCTTGTGTTTTTCTCACCTTCAATGGAGTACTTTATGCTCCTGGAGGATATTTTATCACTGTAAGAGTAATAAATGGTCTTAGTTTACAGGTTCAAGCCTTCTTCTCGTTTCATATACTTACACAAGTTGAAGCGGGTGTCAATGTGAATGTTCCTTGGGCATGTCCCACTAATGCTGATCATATTCAAGAGAATTATAATTTGAAACAAAAGAACATTCCTATCCATTACACTGGGAACCAAGAACCGTTTATTGGTCTCGACATAAATGAAATGCCTCCTAAATTGGAAGTTGATGATGAGTTACTTTCAGACTAGTCAGATGTTAAAATTCCATATACTGAACAATATGCAAGATTCACCCAATTAGGTCTAGGTTCATCGCCACTTAATCAAAACACAATCCAACATGTGTTGTCCAATACCACAAAAAAGGTCGAGCAACATCAACAAGCTCCTCTGGATCCAGTGGCAATGATGCATGCAATTTCAGGAAAAAAAATTCATCAAGAAAGAGTAATGAGACAACAATGTATGCATGTTAATGCTAAAATGTTCATTTCTCAAGTTAAAAAGTTTCAAGGTAACTCAATTTTCTCGTACATTATGACTAATAATAAAAATTCAAGTGAGAGGGGATCCATCTGTGAGAAACAAGAAAACAATATTGTTATTGAGTTGGAGGAGCATCAACAATCTAACGATACTCTACCAAATTCTACATGGCCGCATTCTAAAGTAGTTAAGCTCACGCAGATAATGCAAAATACTTAATCGAAGTACAAAATGCTATAGAGAATTGATATTGGACATATAATGCGCAATATTGAAATGAGATTTCAATATTTCATTGACCTTATAGTTTTTGTTAAGGAATTCAAAAGTATACATTTTTAATTGGAGACAATAATATTTGAACTTCTAATAAGTTTAATACATCATTTTCCAACACAAATTTTATATATTTATATCCTTAACCAATGTTTAAGGCCACTCATTAGCATTTTCCATCTTATTATTGTTTTGTTTTTAGGAAATTTTATTATTGTCTTGAATGCATTGAAGTTAAATATATTAGAATAAGGCTCTCAATAACATAATAAATGTGTATTATAATGACTTCAAAAGGTTTTTTTTTAGCAAACTTCAGAAGGTTTGACAAGGAGTATACTTTTACTCATACATCAATTGAGGCATCTAATTTTTTTTATATATTTACACACATGTCTATATTTTTACTCATATATCAATATAAATACCTAATTTTGTTAAGTTATTCACGGGTCTATATTTTTACAAATATATCAGTACGAGTACCTAATTTTTTTAAAATTTATACACGTGTCTATATTTTTTACTAATATATCAATGAGTACCTAGTTTTTTAAATTATACATGCGTATGTCATTTTACACATATATTAATACAAATATCTTTTTTTTTTAATTTATACACGTGTCTATATGTTTATATGTTTAATAATATGTCAATATTGATACTTATTTTGTATTTATTTATACATGTGTATATATTTTTACTCATATATCAATGTGAATACTTATTTTTTTTAATTTATACACGTGTCTATATTTGTATTCATATTTCAATGGGCACCTTTTTTTTTTTTTTTTTTAATTTATACATGTGTCTATATACCCTATATATGGATATTGATGCCTTTTTTTTTTAATTTATACATGTGTTTGTTTTTTTATTACAATATAATAATATATGATATTCTAAATCAATTTTAATTGACAATATAACTAATGCATGTTATAAAGGGTTAAATATATTTTTGGTCTTTATAAATATGTCAACTTTTCGTTTTAGTCCCTCTAAAAAATTTCTTCAACTTTTAGTCTCGAAATTTTTTTCCATCTTCATTTTAAAGTAAACTCATATGTAGAATTCGTATTTTTTAATAGAATTTTGCAGAAAAATTCATAATATTATAAGAATCTCTCCAAAAAAAACGAAAAGAATTTTTTAACAAAACATGAATTTAGAATGAATTTTTATATTTTTTACGGTTAAAAATTCATATTTAATTCATGATTTGTTAAAAACACTCAATTTTTTTGGATTTTTTTTACAATATTCTACACATTTCTGCACAATTTTATTAAAAAATACAAAAATTAACTTAAAAATAAAGACCAAAAGTAGTGATTGAAAATTTTATAGAGAATAAATGTTGAAAGAAAATTTTAGAAGGATTAAAACGAAAAACTGTTATATTTATAGAGACAAAAAAATATATTTAACCCTATTATACACGAAAGAAAAATAGCGCAATACGTTCACCCGTACACACACTAATATCTCGCTAGTGTGGATTAAATTTTTAACCATATATATTGATCTTTCAACTACCACTTTGCTTATATTTTATTTTGAAGGATAGTACAATATGAAAATATACATTACCCCAAATGAATCTTCTTTCATCTAGGCACATCATGAAAAGCTTCATTAGTGTGTAAATCTGCTATCCTTTACTAAACTGAGTGATGAGACAATAATCTAAGTTTCTCCCTTCATTCTTATTTTTGTCTTATACTGCATTGTTGTGATTTGGCATTTACTGTCTCGGTTTCTATGATGTTTTAAATTTTGAGCTTGCATTGGAATCACTTGGGTGACATTGTGGTTGGTGACATTGTGACATTGGCCAACCACAATATCACAAGTGTCTTTCTTCTTTCTCTTTCATAATATTTTTTTGTTTCTTTGTACATGTGTGACATTGTGGTTGGCCAATGTCACCAATGTCACCTACCACAATGTCACCCAAATATTTTCCGGAACCAAATGCACAATAACATGAATATTATAATTTTGAATAATTGTTTGATAGTATATATTGGATATATTTGGTAGTGTTGAAAATGATAACATATGCAACACTTTAAAATTTGAAGATACGTGGTAAGCAATTATATACTTCTTCCATCTTATTTTAGTTGTCATTTTAGCATTATTTTTCTATCTTAAAATAAATGTCATTTTAAAATATCAATATAATACTTATTAATTTTTTTATTAATATATCTTTATTTATTGAATTTTTTTCCGCTTAACTACTATTTTAGTAATAGCAAGTGACACTTAAGTTTTCTCAAAGAGCTGAAGTATCTTAATCCTCACTCATAATGTTTTTTTGTTGTCAAGTAACTTAGTAACTGAAGCTCACACATTTTAAATGCAGAGAAGTGGAGTGTTCGAGATTCGAACTTCGATCCTTACATATAATATCCAATATCTCTATCAACTGAGTTAAGCTTATTCATGATTTATTGTTGATATGTTAATAATCTTGGGTAACACTTGGGTGTCTTTGGCTTTAGTGTCTTTGTCTCTATCTTTCTCCTAACCAATAATTCTCTCTCATCAAAATAATTTATTTTAATCATTCAATCATTAGTCTCTTTAATCTAAAATACACAAAAGTCACTAAAGTCAATGAAGTGCCATCCAATAATCTTGGAGTGTTAAGCTAGCAGAGGTTGAGACTGATCATCTGTAACAGTAACACAGTCTTAAATGGAAGTACAGAGTGAGTCATGGGGTGGTAGTTGGTGTTTGATTAATGCTAGTTTAAATTTGGACATAATTGTTAAGCTGGTCCAAGTTAATGATTTTAAGAGGCAGGTCCTCTTTTCTAGAAAAATTACAATCAGAAACTGCAACTATATGTAATAATTGAGTCCACAAATACCCAAAACCGTATAACTGCTTGTTCTTATTCATTTATTGCTCTGGAAAACTTCTTTTACCACTGTGTACTGTGTTATATTGTTACCTAACTTGTCTTTGTGCTTGATATTCAAATACATGAGGCATATTACCAATATTAGAACTAATTTCCATCTCTCAAATCGGGACACATGAGAAGAATCCTAAGGCCACTATAGAAATCAATACTTTTGGATTTCCCACATTTACAGCAGGGTGCTGTGACCACCTGATCTGGACCGTTCAATTTTAAATAGGTGGCTGAGATCACTTTACAGTGTAAAATTGTGTTTGAGATTGATGTTGATGAGATCCACTACAATATGTAATTATGTGGTATCTTTACAACCGAGAATCCAGGTCCGTGTGCAGAAACATCAAAACTAGTTTTCTATAAGAAAAACACCGTTAATTTTGAGTTTCATGGCAAAAAAGTTGTGGATAGTTTTTCATCTATTCATCATGATGGAATGATATTCATAATTGTAAAAGGAAATGCTAACTGGTGTTGGTGTCTCTGGACACTAGCTAGGGTATTATAAAAGAAAGGAAAATGTTAACTAGTATTCTCGGGATACTAGTTAAGAAATTATAAATTGAAATATTTTTTTGGAAATTGTGTATTTTAACTTTTTGAAATTTGAAAAAGTGTTGCTTTTAATATTGTCTTTACTTTTTCTTTCCATTTTTAACTGCTTAACTAGTGCCCCGGGAGCACCGGTTAACATGACCTAAAAAGAAAATGTTTATCTTGGAAATTGTGTATTTTATTTTTTGAAGCTTAAAAAAGTGTTTTTTTTAAGGATTTTGTTAACATTTCCTTTTTTTAAAAAAGCTTAATTACACTTTTGGTCCTCTCATTTTGACCTGCTTGCGAAAATAGTCATGCCTCTTTAAAATCGAACAAAACTGTCTCTAAACTATATTTTTGTTGTAGTTTTGGTCCTTACCCCCATTTTACCTCCCAAAAACGTTGATGTGTCGCATCTTTTTGATGAGGTGTCCAAAAAAGCACTTAGGTGCAATTCCAACATGGAAAATCACATTAACATGTCATCAAATCAACTTTTTTTAAATTAGGAAAATCATTTTCACATTTCAAAAATTAAAAGTAAAAGAAATTATGCTTAATATTGATACGCAATAATGCCCAACTAATGGCTGACTTTGGAATTTGGATGTATTAGAGAAATTTTCTTTCTCAAACTTGATTGGTTTCAATGAAGACAAAGAAGTTAAGGTTGTTACTTAAAGTGATACGACGTTATCCCACTTTGCATATTTAACAAGTTCAATAAAATGATTGGAAGGCACTACTTATGAAGAGATTATGTTACTTGTATAAGGAGCCAACATTAATGTCTACGTTATTAAGAAAAAAATACTACTCATTGAACCAAGAAAGATAGAGTATTAAGAAAGATTAGCATATTAAAATCTCACAAATGATTCTTCAGATTTCCTTCATGCCAATTTGTTTGAACTTTTTTAATGATAAAGGTCAATAATCAATTTTTAGATATGTTAGTCATAAAATTCAAACTCACAATCAACCAAACTACCTTATTGTACATAGTTTATTCGTACATTGATTGGTTTAGTTCCTAAGAACAAAGAATTCAATAGGGTATGCAGCATTGGATTGTAGGTCAATTATCAAGAAGGTCTCAAATATTAATCAATAGTGCAAAAAGGTGTAGAAGGATAAGACAACCCATACAATGAGTGACCATGCCAAGCATTTGTGATCAGTGATCACATTTATTTGAAGTGACTAATGGGTCCATTGTTCTTTCCCTTTGGCCTAATTATAGTCCTCTTTATGACAAGCCAGGTGCTTGGAATCGGGTTGTTAAACAATACTAACAATTAATTTGCTTGTGGTACTAATTGTTAAAAGTCTTGTATGATATTGGATAAAGTTTAAAAATGCAGTTATATGTCAGATATAATTATAATCTTACAAGTTTGTTTTGTAATAGTTAAGTTAGACTCACTTTAAATTTAAGATTCATTGAATCATTTGCTATTAAATTAAATTAAATATCAGATCACTCGAGTTATGTTTCAGGTGGTGAGTAGTCATCATCTTACACTAATTTTGTAACGTTTGATTAGATCCAACTCAAATTATATGAATAATAAGAAGATGCCAAGTTAATCAATGATTTCTTTTTCTTATGGAAGGGTAGTGTGTATGTATTGTATGTGTGTTCAATTCAAACCAAGTACATAGTTTTGCATAGGCAACACCCTTAACCACCAAGACACTGCAGTGTCATCTTTTATCCATTTGTGGGTTAAAGCTTTATGGTGAAAAGAACAAGGCATGGAGGTTGAAATGATGTGAGAAAACAAATTTGAAAAAAAAAATAAGGTAAGATAATGACAATAAATAATAAGTGTGCCAAACAAGCAAATAGTAAGTGAGAGTTGAAAAGAAAAAAAAAAGTGTGAAGATCCACTGTGTGTCAAAGTGGCTGACTTATGTGGGACCTAGTCTCCACTTCAAAGACACCAACCCCTCAAAGCAAAGGCCACCTCATTATTCTATTCATTTACGCAACAAACTATATTTTATTTTAAGAAAAGGGAAAATTTAATTCAATGAGGGGGTGTGTAAGTGTATGGAGCTGGCCCAGACAGGAAGGGCCCACTTTGATTGGACCACAAATTGGGGCCCAAAGGGTGCACACTGATATTATATTCCTTTCCTATGAAAAAAGCAATGAAAGAATGAAAAAGGAGATGGGAACCCTCCACCCATTAGGAAGAAGGAAAAGAACATCAATTAAATCATATAAAGAAAACAAATAAAAGATGGAACAATCAGAGAATAAGAGGGGGACAAAGTGGAAGAATGTTAATTCCATCACTGTAAAGTTTATAAAAGAAAAATATTCTCAATTTGACTTTGTTATATCTCATCATACACCATTGATTGTACTATATATTTAGGGGCAAATTTTTTCACATTCATTCTTTATGTAACCACTACTGTGCCTCATGTTGTTACCTTTGTTGACAAAAGAATGAAATCAAATTTGTTTTCAACCATGCTTTGTCTTTCAATTTTCAAGTCCAGCAATTTAGTGAATAAATCACTTTTTTTTTAAAGAAATATATATTCAAGTTGTAATTTAGATCTGCTCACTAGTCATCTATTAAAAAAAAGTTCTGTAAAAAAAATCTATTAAAAAAAATAATATCTAATTTGGTCCTTCACAATTTTTTCGCGATCCAATTTAGTCTTTTAAAAAATAAAATACAAATTAATCCTTGATTTTTGTACAAATGACAAATTAGACCATGACTTGCTATAACGGGATTAATTTGTTCTCAACATGAAAATATGATGGACTAATTAGGGTTTTATTGTTGTTAGAGATTAAATTGGATCATGAGAAAATTGTGAAGGACTGCATTGCCTCTTCACTCTAAAAAAATAAAAAGAAATTGGATTTTTCTGTGTGGAGTTTTTTTTATAGGTTCCATCTACCCAAGATAATCATATTCAAGATATTGTCGAACACAATGTACACCTCTTCCAACATGAATTTGTGTCCGTAAATCCATGGAGCATTAGTAACAACAGTTGGATCAATGCTCCATAATCACAAGAGAATGATATGCCTCATCTCCACTTAAAATCTTAAGGTTTGGCAAACACAAAATGTACTCACCTTTTCCGACATGAATTTGTGTTGGTGAGTTCGTGGAGCGTCTAAGTAACATCGGGTCAATGATCACTTGAGAGAGATGTCAAATCTCCAACCAAAACTTTAAGACATTAGGTATATGAGTCATATCTCTTATATATATTCAACATTAAAATTATTCATAGTCGATCCGAGACTAACTAACTACTCACATGTAAATCCGACAATCTTCACCTCAAGTGTGACTCTTCCACATCCTATACCAGAATCCAACACTAGGATTCCACTCTCACTCTTCCACCGAACCAGAGCGAAACTTTGATACCACTTGTTAGAGAGTCAAAGGAAACACATGAATAAACAACTAGTTAATATTCTATGACTACAAGACAGAGACATCACATTCTCATCTACAATTTTAAAACATTAAGTACATACGACCCAAATACAATAACCATGGATCTGTATATTGATTCTATAAATTATAAAACATGAACCAAATCAATTGTTATTTTGCTGTCCATATAGTGTAATGCATTTTTTTTAACTTTCTCACAAGGAAAGAAAGAGAGAATGGGAGAGAGGATTGTTGTCCGGTGTGAGCTGATTGCACCCAAATAATGCCGACAACACTATAGAAGCAAAAAGGACTTTTTTCAATGTTGGAAGTCAATTTCATATAACTTGTGCTTCCCATTGTCCACATGTTTATTTGCTATTGGCTTGCTTGGAATGTAATTAACGCAAAGTCGTATATATAGTGGAAAATCTTTCTTTTTTGAATCTCATCATCCCTTATCAAATCCAAACAAAGATCTTGACTATTTTTTTTACGTGTATTTTAATCTATTTTTAGATGTCAAAATTTCTCTGTTTATGTCATCATTTTCTAGATTTTCAAATGCCTTTTGGCATTCATATTTGTTGCTTAGTGTTGTTTCAATATAGTAATATTTTTGTATTTCATTGTGAATTCATTCACCACAATCGAATTGGATGGTTCGAAAACGGAAATCTAATAATCGATGGCCTAATTGATCATAGAGGAGAATCTAATAGCATCTTAAAAAATGACTAATAATATGGACATTGTCTCATTCATAAACACATGTTAAAGTCATTTTTATCCGATGTACAACTTTTTAACAAATAACATTGTTGTAGAGATGTGCAAAGGATTGTTTTCCACCAAAGATAGTCAACAATGTACATCCCATAAATCACAATGATTTTGAATAGGTCTATCTAATTTTATTAATTAATCTTTATCGTGTTATTTTGATAGTGTGCTAAGTTCGCCAAAATTACACTGAACCACCATTATGATCATATAAAAAATTACATTTTTAAGCTTCAACAAAATCACAATATCATCGTGGCTTTTCTAAATGTATTTGCAGCTGCAAGAGCTCTTTCACGTAGATGTATTAACGAGAACGAGATCATATATATTCAGACAACCATGAATGAGGTACACAAAATACAAATGATGCATCAAAAAGATCAATTTTGACTTCCAGCGTTAAAAAGAAAATTTTATAATATCTATTCTTGCTTGTGATGCAATAATAGAAAAGTTGGATTAATTATTGAGTATAATGACAAACAACAAATAATATGCAAGGATAAATTAATATACCTTTTGTCAATAAATCCATAAATAAATTAATATACCTATGTGCTGTGTAAGAATTTTTATTTATGGAAAGCACGTGACACTGCTTTTTGCGCATGCCAAAAGCAACCAAAACATGGGAATGACCTCATAATTTAATTTTATAATTCCACTTCAACATTATATATTGGTAGATTTCTGTCAAAAAAAAAGTATATATTGGTAGATATTAAACTTTTATTTTTTCTCTGAAAAAGGATTAGCCCTCTAGAAATATTTTTTTATAATCAATTTTGAAGTAAATTGTTGAAGTAAACCGACCAATTAAGAGCATAAAGAGATTTTTTTTTTTTTTTACAAAATAAAAGAAAAGCGATAAATAGTAGTACTACGTACATATTGTTCCTCTACATTTTAAAAGTCCCTTCCCTCGAGAAAAAAAAAAAAAGTCTCACCTTTAAAAAAAAAGTCACACATTGACCGGAAGTTTAGTTGAGACCAAAAGTATTTATATACAATATTCACACTCCTTTTACAAATGATAAAATTGTAAAGGGTTTACATCCAAAACGAACAATACCCTAAAAAATTGTGTGCATGGCGTGCTTAAGGATGTAAAGAAACATTGGCGACTTCACTGCAGATCAAAACCATAGAAAATTGTTATTAAAAAACATTTGTTAATATAAACCAAATTGTGTCCTTCAAGTTTAGTTTATATACAAACGTTAATATACATCAATTATTCAATGAATCTAAAATATCAATTGTTTATTATATATATATGATCGGATGGAGTATTAATTTGTTAGTATGTTTGGACATATGTCATATGAATTATTTAAATATATTCATATGGAATAGACACTTAAGTAGGCTAATAAGTCATGTCAGCTGATCTAAATTGGACCTTGAGCTACGATTTGCGAGATGGTGGTTGGACGTTGATAATGATGGTGTCTCCACAAAGAGGTGGTATACCAGTAAACACTTTGGCGATCAAATTAGTGATGAATCATACAAGACTTTAGGATTTAGAAGACATTTACTTTAACCCGAGTCATAAGTTAACTTTAAAAGGGGATAAATTAGGTTTTTTCAAGACAAAACCCTTATAGGACAACTATCCTCGGAGACAGCTGTAGGCAAGTTGTGATGTGATGAAGATCACATGACCCTGGTCGTATCTTTGGACTTGCTTGGGTGGGCCTCTGCGACATGTTCATAATGCAGCCCGTAGTGGGTTTCTCCCTTGGTAGAGACTTGTTCTCGTTGTTGGATTGGACTTGACTCAATTCAGAACACCAATCTTAAAATGAAGATAAAATACATGTCAGACCTAAACCTTAAATCTTTTTATTAGATCAAATTTTGACATGTACATTGCGATTTTGTTGAAGCTATAAAGAATAACTCACTGTGAATCCAAACATACACTAAATAAAGCTTATTCTACCTTTATCTCTCAAGTAGGTGTAAATGGCTTGGACAAAACCTACGAACTCGGAAAAATAAACCAAACTAAAAATTACCTATTCTTTTTTTTTTGTTAGGATCAAAAGTTTATCCAAACCAAAGAAAACCAAATTGGATTCGTTCGATTCTCGTTTTTTAATTTCGAAATCCAATAACCAAAAAAGTGAAACGATAGAATTACTAAGCTAATTACTAAACTCGCTTTGACTTAGTCTACACGTAACATTTTACTAACATCATCACCCAAAAGAAATAAATATATGGAAAAGATAAGGAAAAAAAAATACTAAAATTCCTCTCCACTTACTTGAATGAGTATAATGAATTAACTAAAAATAACAAATGACAAATTTATTCTTTCTGAATGAAATTTAAATATTAAAAATTTGATATTATTTTTTTGGTTCGATTTCACTTCTAAAAATTATTAAAATCCGAATAAATCGAATCGATGTAAATTTGATCGATTCTAATATTTTCATTTTGAGTTAATATATGTTTATCCCGTGTAATATTATCGATTTTTGGTTTACCCTTGTAAAAAATTTTGTTTAGATTACAATCCTGTAATTTGCAGATTATTTGATTTTGGACTTTCATGACATCAAATTACAAAATTTAAGGTACTTTCGACCTCTGTAATTTGAAAGAATTTCGGTTTACCCCTGCCATATCATCGATTTTGTATAATCAAAATTCGTTAATGTCCAAAACCAAAGAATCTTCAAATGAGTTAAAATCTAAATAACTTTTTTTACGGAGAATAAATTGAAAATCGCTAATATTACAAGGATAAACATATCAACCACCGATTAACCCTGTTGACAAGACAAATTGAACATTGGAAGAGTGGGGTTGACAAGAGTTGGTGAAACGTGGGGTGGATGATGTAAATAAGAAGGAACAAGACAAGAAGAAGGACAGAGACGTAAGTGCACCGAAAATGTTTTTGTACATTTTATAAACAAAGAAAACATCAATCTCATGCCATGTTTCTTGATATCTGAGCTTACTCTTACTCTATTCTCTTCTATTCTTCTTCATTCCTTTCCTTTCCTCCATCACCAACATGCTTATTAAGGTTTTTCCTTTTTCTCTTTGATTGATACACTGATTCTAATACTTCCAAAAAAACAGCAACAAAGACAAGACTATATTCCTTCCTAGGACAAAGACAACTTCACTTTCTATTATCTATCTTCTTCTTAACTCTTCATATTCCTTCCTTCTAACTCAAGCTCCATTTCATTCAAACTTATCTTGTTCAAAAGAAAAAGCTCTTAAATCTTCTATTTTTTTTCAAACCACCCTTCTCTTTTATTGATTCCATTAACCTTTAAAACATAACAATATAAGAAGAAGAAAAAAACCACCTTGGTTCACAAGGTAATGGTGTTGTTTGTAGTCAAAGTTGAAGTGAAAAAAGAAGGAACAGTAGAAAAAAAACCAAACTTTCTTGTTCATTTTCTTGAATTCTCACAAACCCATTTTCATTTTCCCTTAAACTTGTCATTTTCTATCAAATCTCTTCAATTTCTCATGCAAAGTTACATGCTTTATTAGAACCAAGAACTTTCATTGTTTTTGAGGTTTGTGTGTTGTGCGGGAAGAAACATGGCTATGGCTATGGCTGTGGCTCATCATAGAGAAAGTAGTAGCAGTGGTGGAAGCATTGATAAGCATCTTGATTCAGGGAAATATGTTAGGTATACTACTGAACAAGTTGAAGCATTGGAAAGGGTTTATGCTGAGTGTCCTAAGCCTAGTTCCATGAGAAGACAACAATTGATTCGTGAGTGTCCTATTCTTTCCAACATTGAACCTAAACAGATCAAGGTTTGGTTCCAAAATCGAAGGTATTGAAAATTTTGGTTTCTGCAAGTTTGAGCTTCATTGGTATGTGTGAAATCAGCACTTAGATTTGTTTTGTTTTTTTGGTGTTGAATTTTTGCAGGTGTAGAGAGAAGCAGAGAAAAGAGGCTTCAAGGCTTCAAACTGTGAATAGGAAATTGTCTGCAATGAACAAGTTGTTGATGGAGGAAAATGATAGGTTGCAGAAACAAGTGTCACAGCTTGTGTGTGAGAATGGATTTATGAGGCAACAATTGCATACTGTAAGTGTGTGAGGAACATGTTTCATGTCATAATTCTACTCTTGGTGGAGGCAAAATTGATTCTATACGAGTAGAATTGATTTTGACATGTTCGGATTTTTTCGATTAGAATTGTTTTTGCCCTCTAGAACTGATTCCAATTTAATGCTAGAATTGAATGCCTTTTCCTCTACAATTGATTACTATATTAACTTCAAATTTGTTGTTCAATTCACTTTGACATGAACATATTCAAATATAAATCATTTTACATTAAGTCACTTTTAGCTCGAATCAATTTAACAAACCAATTCGTTTATAATCAATTTTTTGTAACCAAAAAACCAAACATGCACTAAGTTAAGGCCTAGGAGTTGATATTGATGGATATTGTATTTGGTTGTTTTGATCTATGCAGCCATCAGCAGCAAATACTGATGCAAGTTGTGATTCGGTAGTTACCACTCCTCAGAATTCTAAGAGAGATGCTACTAACCCTGCTGGGTAATTTTTAGGCTTATGAAATGAACTTTTTGTGATTTTTTTTCAGTCTTGAAGGTTTCCTAATTGTTTTTCTATTGTGTAATCATTTGCAGACTCCTATCAATTGCAGAGGAGACTTTGACAGAGTTCCTTTCAAAGGCTACAGGAACTGCTGTTGATTGGGTCCAGATGCCTGGGATGAAGGTCTCTTATTTGTATTCCTTGCTATAATTTTAGTACGAACAAAACATCAATTTAGTCCCTAAAATATCAGCCTCTCCAATAAAGTCTCTAAAGTATATGATATCTGTCATTTAGTCTCTGCCATTAAAAGGTTAGGGGCTAACATGACGGATTTGCATATACTTTAAGAGCTAAAATGAAGGATTTGATATACTACTTATTAATTTTATATACTTTAAAGACTAAACTCGAGAGAGAGTAGTACTTTAAAGACAATTGAAATTAGTGGTCATGGCTTTTAGGAGATAATAATTTTGATTTTCATTATGATACTATGCCGATTTGAAAATGAAGGCTAAGTTTCTTCTACTAAATTATCTTTGCATTCATTTGTTATTCTCTTTGCCAGCCTGGTCCGGATTCGGTTGGGATCTTTGCGATTTCACAAAGTTGTAGTGGAGTGGCAGCTCGAGCTTGCGGTCTTGTTAGTTTAGAACCTACAAAGGTAAATTCCATACTTCCAAATAAGATGTAAAAGTTTGGTTTGCAATTTTTTTGTCCTGTGTTGGCTTGCAAGTTGAGTTCTTCAAACTGTATGAAATTCTAAATCCAAAGTTTTTAACAGATTGCAGAGATCCTTAAAGATCGTTTATCTTGGTTTCGCGAGTGTCGGAACCTAGAAGTTTTCACAATGTTTCCTGCCGGAAATGGAGGAACCATTGAGCTTATTTACACACAGGTGAGCTTCAAATATATATTTAGAGACCTGTGTTGATTTATCCATACCTTTGAGTAACCTTCAGATTTGCTACAGACATATGCTCCAACGACGCTAGCTCCTGCCCGGGATTTCTGGACTCTTCGATACACTACAACTTTGGACAATGGCAGTCTTGTGGTGAGTATATTTTTTCATCTGGGGCATAGTAATAAAAGGAGTTGACTAATCGTATTTGACGCATGCATTTGATTCCACTTTTGAAGGTTTGTGAGAGGTCCCTGTCTGGTTCTGGCACTGGCCCTAATCCAACTGCGGCTGCTCAGTTTGTAAGAGCCGAAATGCTCCCGAGTGGCTACTTGATTCGACCATGTGATGGTGGAGGTTCAATCATCCACATTGTAGACCACTTAAATCTTGAAGTAAGACATCTTAACAATATGAGATCATGTATATCTTTTCATTCGTTACACACATTAATTTGTTTACTCTTGTCTTGTAGCCGTGGAGTGTGCCAGAAGTACTACGGCCACTTTATGAATCACCAAAGGTGGTGGCTCAAAAAATGACCATTGCGGTAAGTTCACTATTCTTAATTTGTGAAATAGGATTTGTTGCAAAAGTTTGTTGACTAATGTTATTGGTGCCTTTTGTGATAGGCACTTCGATATATTAGGCAAATAGCTCAGGAATCGAGTGGTGAAGTGGTATACGGATTAGGTAGACAGCCTGCTGTTTTGCGAACATTCAGCCAAAGATTGAGCAGGTAGCCACATGAAATGATTTGTTTCCTTGAAGTCATATCTGTCCGCAGTTCTGGACTATTGGTTTTTACAGTATCATTCTTGATTTGTATATCAGTGGCTGAAAACTAATGTATTATATCTGCAGAGGCTTCAATGACGCTGTAAATGGATTCAGTGATGATGGTTGGTCTATACTGAACTGTGATGGCGCTGAGGATGTAATTATTGCTGTTAATTCAACCCAGAATTTAAGTAGCTCTTCTAATCCAGCAAGTTCCCTCACATTGCTTGGAGGAATTCTCTGTGCAAAAGCTTCTATGTTGCTACAAGTGAGTCTTGTGAACTCGATGTCACAATATTTTCAACAGTGTCCGTTTTGGGATGTTAGTTTTTATATTGCTTTGCTTGCAGAACGTTCCTCCTGCAGTTTTGGTTCGCTTTCTAAGGGAGCACCGCTCAGAATGGGCTGATTTCAATGTTGATGCATATTCCGCTGCATCACTGAAAGCAGGAACCTATGCCTATCCAGGGATGAGGCCTACAAGATTCACTGGCAATCAAATAATCATGCCTCTTGGGAACACAATTGAACATGAAGAGGTATCTTAATGTTTGCATTCACACGCTAGATCAAAACGTCTTTAGTGTCGTGGAATCCATTAGCATGTTATGTAGAGTGATGTCAACCATTTTTGATCTTATCACTGGAAATATTTGTTCATTCAAATTATGTTCCTGATGAAGTTAAATCTTCATTGCAGATGCTTGAAGTTATTAGGCTTGAAGGCCACTCTCTTGCTCAAGAAGATGCTTTTGTTTCTAGGGATATTCATCTGTTACAGGTAATGCCTTACTATTGATAAATTATTGAGCACTTTCCCTATTAATCTCTTCTTACATTAGCTGAGTCTTCAGTACAAATGGTTAATTTTTACAACGCGATGAAATGATTTCTTGTAATGTAGTTGTGGGCTAAACATAAGCAAATATGATCAATATAGGTATGTACTGAGGTGTTTTATTTGTATTCATTTTGCAGATATGTAGTGGAACTGATGAGAACGCTGTTGGAACTTGTTCTGAGCTCATATTTGCTCCAATTGATGAGATGTTCCCAGATGATGCTCCATTGGTGCCTTCTGGTTTCCGCATCATCCCCTTAGATTCAAAACCAGTTGAGTTTTGTTCCCTTCTTTTTTCCTCTCTATTGAGCTAATTTTTCATCTTTTTCCTGATTTACTCAAATTAAGTGTCTTCCTATAGTGGATGAATGTGATGACTTTAAAGTTCAAATAATTTAATTTCACACGATGTTACTATTTTCTGTTTTAGGGTGATAAGAAGGACGCCGTGAATACAAACCGGACACTAGATTTGACTTCTGGTCTTGAAGTGAGCCCAGCAACAACTCACGGCGGTGCAGATTCATCATCAAGTCAAAACACCCGATCAGTGTTGACTATTGCCTTTCAGTTCCCTTTCGACAGCACTATGCAAGATAATGTTGTAATCATGGCACGCCAATATGTTCGTAGTGTGATTTCCTCTGTGCAGAGGGTTGCCATGGCTATTTCTCCGTCCGGTATAAACCCAGCTGTTGGTGCCAAACTTTCTCCTGGTTCTCCAGAAGCAGTTACACTAGCTCAATGGATCTGCCAGAGTTATAGGCAAGTCTACGTATTTATCTCAAATATCTTGAGCATTCTAGTTGATATTTATTTTCTGAAAAAAGTCTAATGGATTTATCTTTCCCTTTAATCAGTTACTATTTGGGGACGGCCTTATTGAAAACGGATTCTCTTGTTGGTGACTTGATGCTGAAACAACTGTGGCATCACCAGGACGCGATTTTATGCTGTTCATTGAAGGTATGGTTGTAATTCTATTTCATTATACGGTGGCGGAGGTGGTTCTTATGTTTAGAAAGGAAGTTGGAAGGTTTGTAATTTTGGTAGTCCTTTATAACGCGAGATTAATGTGATTTTCTGTTTGGTATTGCAGTCGCAGCCGGTGTTCGTATTTGCAAATCAAGCTGGCCTTGACATGTTGGAAACAACTCTAGTAGCTTTACAAGACATCACATTGGATAAAATATTTGACGAGTCTGGTCGCAAGGCGTTGTGTGCAGATTTTGCCAAGTTAATGCAACAGGTGATTTCCACAACTTAACATGAATAATGCAATAGATGTGTTTAAATATTTTTTTGAAGAGCTTGTACTAATTATAAGTTGTGTATACTTCGATAGGGATTTGCTTATCTGCCAGCTGGGATCTGCATGTCGACAATGGGGCGGCATGTTTCGTACGAGCAAGCTATTGCATGGAAAGTGCTAACACCAGAAGATAACACTGTTCATTGCTTAGCTTTCTCTTTCATAAATTGGTCATTTGTATGAAAAATCCAATGTGAATGTGTGCCTGCATTTCCCCTACATAAATCTAAAATACTAGTAACCAATGACAAATTTGAAGGGGAAAAATCAGGAAATTTTGTTCATGTACCAAGTTTGCATTTATTTAGATTTAATTTATTTATTTGCATTGACCAAGTTGAATTAATCTTGTAAATTATTGGTAGTGCTAGAGTGAAGTTGAGACTTGTATGGAGCACTTGTTTTTGTATTTAGCATTAGTATCTGTCTAGTTTGAAAGGATATGTAGCAACTCTAAAGCAAATCATCTTGTAAGGCTCATAGCTTACAAGTTTATAAGAACAATTATTATCCTCTTTTGGGCATGGTGAAAGACAACAAACCAAGGAAGATTCATTAATTTTTTTGTCTGAAAGATGATGGAAACATAGGTAAATTGAAATTTTAGATAAATCAGAATTCTAGGCAATTATCTAAAACTGTATATGTACTACTGTACCAGCCATGCCTAACGTGTACAGCCTAAAAGTACATCTTATCTTAAGAATGTATAAGCCAAAAAGAGTTGTAGTCTAATTAGATTAGCTACTTATAAGTAAATTAAATCTCATCATCTTTTCCTTAAGAATGTGATATGGTAGAGTTAGAGTTGTAACAAAAGTTCTTTTGAGGAAAAGCTCATCATCACTGCAATTAGAGAAAAAGTCAAAATAAGCATTGAGGAAAAGGTCATGAGGAGTATGTCTCCTTTCCTTTTATATGTTTTAGATTTGGATATAAAGAGCTGGTTTTTTGAATTTGATTGAGCCTTATACTAAGCATGCTGATGGTACGACTTATCATCAATGTGTGGTGTAAACGCTTTGGAGTATTAGGAGGAGTCGTAATACAAGGATTTGGAGAATGTGGAGGAGACCCGATCAAGCGTGCATGCGGGTTACAACGTTTTTACAGCAGTGGCAACTTGCCAAGTTCATGGTAGCACAGCCGAGACAGACTCCACCGAGTTACAACAGTTGCAATAGGCCTCTTATCGGTATGTATAAATGCAACATTGATGCAACTTTCTCAAATAATAAGATAGGCATTGGAATGTGTCTTCGAGATAATCATGGTCATGACTCAATTTTTATTCTCTGGTTTGAGCATTCTTTTATCAATCAATGAAAAAGAAACTAAACAAGAAGAAAAGAGGAGACTGAGGTCTCAAAGAAATAATAGCATCAGCAAGTAAAAGCTGACATATGTGTCAATTCTTGACCAAATCATCTTGAGAGATTATAGTTTATCTTCTCTTATCATCGTTGGTTGCAATTGCAATATGGGGGATAAGTCAAAATGTACATTAAGGAAAAAGTGAGCATATCTCCTTTCCTTTTGTTCCAGTCCAGCTAAGCTCGTCTTATAACTTAATTCCATATGTCAATGTCAAGTACAAGCCAAAGAATAACCCAAAGAAAAGTGCCCCTATTTATTATTTTTTAAATTTTAGTGTACCCTTTATACCCTCATCATAGAAGAAAAAGAGTTTGTATTAAGAAATATACTGATTTCCAAAGTGTTTAAGGAGATTCCTTTTTCCCTCTCTTACCTCAAGATATCGGAGTTTAGTGGAGAAAAGAGAAAAAGATGCACAAATATCATCTAAAATGAATCTAGTTGGGAGAATGATCCATGCCAGACATAAAAAACTCTGATATAACTCCCTAAAGTTCATTTTTTTAATCATTATGATGATTTTTTTGGTAAAAAAAAACTACTTTAAATAGGACATTTGACGCTCAAGTGGCTCCACATAACATTTTCAAAAGATTCGGTCATTTGAACTACTATAAGACTAATCTATGTTCGAGTGCTCAGGTCGCAACTTAAAGTTTTTCTCCCCCTAAGAATGTGTTCTACAAATATTGAACTACAATAGTCTTCCACAAACCCGTGTTGTTTAACCAATTGAGTCACATCTTTAGATAATGTCAATTTATGTAAAACAATGGATATTGTTTTTTAAAATAATTGCTCAACCTATGTGTGTCCTTTACCTCTGATATATCGCTTCTCCGCATCTTATGTCTTGTTAGTATAATTTGTGAAATAGAATTTTTATAAATTTAACATGAACTAAAATGTTACTTTTTGATTACATAGAGGATGATTATAAATGAGAATCTTGATTCCATGTGGCCAAACCAAAAAAGTGCAATCCCTAACCAAACTTGGGCCATAATTTGAGGACTAGTTTGTTTTTTGGTTTGGCGACATAGAATCCGAATTCGATTAAATTATTTTCGGGACTGGACCGAAAGCGTTGTTGCTAATCGGTTGGTTAGACCATAAAAAATTTGCAACAAGATACTAGAGAACAGTCAATTAGACTAGTTAATTCTTTCAATTGAAGGGGCATAAGTAGTTTTCAGTTAGAACATGAATATGAATAAATTCTCATGTCTTTCTCTATCTCTTTAGGCTTCAATATTGAATTGTAGCAAATCTAATACACCGTAAGTTTAGTACGAAGCAACTCATTGTGGAGTTAGTCCACCGGACGTTCACAACTATATTTAGATTACCGTGAATGCAAACACAATGTTAAAGATTTATTTTTGCCATACTTAGCGAGAGGGAAATCGAGTTACAAGCAGTTTAGGATCAATATAGTATATATAGAGAAGTGAAACGGCCAATAGAATGGAATAGTGCACATATTTATATTGTAAGTCGTGTTTAATCATTCCACCACCAAATGTGAATTAAACCATAACACATTCCAAAATCCCAATTCAGATATCTTGTTTGATCAAGGAAAGAGTACATGAATCACATCATTTGGTTCTACTACTAACATATGATACCAAGCTTAACAAACTTCAAACAACAGTCACAAACCTGATACCAAAACAAACTTTATAAACAACCTGCCCTTGTTTCTGTTGCCATGTGTGTAACGCTGTTTTTAATTACCTCGATGCCAAAGACCAGAAGTTAAGAAGAAATGACGGCACTGTTGTGAACCAGCATATGAATGCCATGCCTGTAGCCGTTTCAAACTGAACACAGTGGTTCTCATTGCAATTACCAAGATCGTTATCAATGAGCACTGTTATGCCTGCTGATGCACAAGCTGCTGCAAATATAAGTGTCGAAGTCACCTGCATGTAACAAGATACATGTCTTCTTAATTAACTCTATATAGCATTTTCAAATGGGAAAACAATGATAATAGAAGTTAAAAATCCAATGTCTACATTATGAAGCTTAAGAGTGAATGAAATAGTGACAATTATTGTAACATTATTAATGAGTCTTATTGGAGATCTTACCCCATCACCAATTGTAAATGAGCTGACAAGTCGGTAGTTCTGCAAAGATCGTCTTACTAAAATGGCATAAACATCAGTAATAGCTAATGCAATGCTCCACAAAGTCTGCAAGCCAGCAGCCGCAACAAGGAAACTGATAAAAAGATGAGACAGATTTTATGTAACATAGTAGCCTTTCATAAACAAAAGAGAAATTCCAAAAGAGATAAAGCCAAAATATATAATGACCTGTTCAATTAGGTAAACAGCTTATGTATACATTATTTCTATAATCAACGGAACATAGTTAAATTGTTTTATATAGGTTGTATGATTCATAAGCTACCATGAGAAACTTAATGAAATATGCTGAAAACATCTAATAGACATGTCATAAGTTAATTTCAAAAACTCAATAAAACATTTGCACAGGTATTTATGTCCGATAATTCCAAATAAATTATAAATAAGCTCTTACAAATGACCCTAAACAGTGTAGTCTAGTGTGTATTGGCAAATATTAGAACCATCAAAACCTGGTATCGTCTACAGATACATCGAATTAGATTTAAAGAATCCCATCCATACAACTATACCAAATGCTTTTAGGCATGGCACTGAGTCATTATCATAATCCTTTTATCCCATTCTAAGACTCCCTACAACAATTGCTGTTCCAGTAGTTAATATGAAACTTTGATAGAAACTGGCATCTCAAAAAAGAATTAAGCTTAATGTTAAGACAGAGTCAAAACACGAAGTGTGCAACTATTTTCTTACAACACTTACCTGACCATGATATACGTCAAAGACGGAAGTAAGACTTTTTTGGTTTCTTAAAAACAGGACATGTATGTGAGAGAGAACGATTTTACGTGTTTCTTGTGGGGTTCTCATTCGTACCAAATAGCACTACTAAAAAAATAGCAAAAGACTTGGTTAGAATTTTAGTTAGGCCTAACCTAACCCCATAAAACCGGTTCATACGGTGAGAAATGTTGCTCACTTTTTCATTTCATATCTCATCCAATATGGGACACTAAACATATACCCCTTGCACCCAGGACATGATTTGACATCTGGAGCGTGACCGAATTGGCCGATAGCTGGTCGCTTAACAAGTCTTGGATAGGCTATGAAACCATCTAAGAATTTGAGTTGGGTCTTACTCAACCCTAGAAAATTGGCTTGTAATGTAAGATGAGGGATGTCTCCCCTCTTATACACATTTTTACAGGTCATATATCAATCACCTAATCAAGGTTTTACAACTCGAGAGTTTATCTCAACTCGTTTTACCTAGGTAAACTCGACTCGTAAAGTCGTACGAGTTTACCTAAAATTAAAATTATATAAAATTTATTAAATACATCATAACACATGTAAGCTAATATAAATATTGTAAATATGTCAATAGTGCAAAATATGACTTAATTATAAAGGAAACGTATACCCAACCCAACCACCATAATAAAGCGTTGCGCTCAACTTAGCATCAAAATACAAAATTAACTCGCAAAATCATAAATATTGTGCGTTGTGTTTTTCCGTTTAAGAAGGTTTCAGAAGAAAGAAAGGCAAGGCAAGACAAGAAAGTGTTAACTGTAAAGTACTTTGGGCTATTGGGCTTGAAAAATGGAATTGGATTTAAACAGAAAATGAGCCCAGAAATAAATGGCCCAAAACTAAAAAAGTGTGTTTTTTAAGTGTTAACTCATAAACTCGGACGATTTTACTTGAGTTTACTGATTTTACCACGTGATAACTCGCTCAAACTCGTCAAACATTCCGATTTCAACAAAAAACAATTTTACCTCCGAGTTAACACGATTTTGACACCTACAACGTAAACCCGTCCGAGTATACGAGTTAACACTCGATTTGTGGAACACGGCACCTAATGCAGACTATTGACAGACTACTTTATTTCCAGAACAGAAATCTAGGCTAGACCCAATGTTGGTATGGAGTATGGATCAGAAATGACAAAGAAAATCCCAGATATATTTGAAGAGACTCTGGACTCTCCTACTTCCTTTACAATTTTCCACACCCCATTGCTAAATACACATAGCAATCAACTACGATTATTGTGTCCTTTCAGCAGCTAAGGTAGATGTAAATAAAATGTTAAGACTCCCTGAGATATTGAGAACAACGCATCAGATAGACTAAACATGTCTGAAAGTCATTGTATTGTATGTCACAACAGCTCCATTTTGGCACCAAATAGTGACATGGATGGCTTCATTTTGTTGGGAAATATTTTTCGAAATCATCTTTATTATTACAGTAAATTTGATACCATTAGCATGAATAAACATGCAGCTCTGCCATACTCAGACTCATTGAATTCACTATTCATAAAAATGAAAGATATGACAAATAACCTACCAATTATTAGGTTTTCATACAGCAACACAATCAGATTCCTCTAGAACAATTTCAAATTCATAACCATATATCAGAAACACATGTAGAATGCAGCGATGCAGTGTATTATTCAGTACCATCAAATAGCATCCATAGCAGCGTTATAGCACTATAGCATAGTGGAATTTGAACAAACTGCTATTATTCCGTGATACGCTAGTTGGTATAAGTGTTGTCAAATAGAGGCTATAGCGGCGCTTAGCACTGTAGCATAGTAGAATTCAAACAAACCGCTATTTTCCGCAATCCACAATTGACAACATTGGTATTATTACTAGTCCAGATCCACATGCCACTGATATTTATACCATACCCGTGTGGCATAAACTTTGATGAAAATTTATCAGAATCAAGCTCCCAATAGACCAACATTGAACCATTTACCCATGTGGCAGAAACATTTTAACCATATATCAGAGCTACTATTGTTTCGTGATACGCTACTTAGTACAGAATGTTGTCGTATAGTGGCGCTATAGCCCTGTATGTAGCTCAGATTGAATAAACTGCTACTTCCACGATTTGTTACTGAAAACACTGCTCTCACACCCTATTTAGTGTGCGAGACAAATCTCTAATCATAAAAAAATAAAAAAATAAACTAATTGTAATCTCCTTGATATTACAAATGATAATTTCACCAAATCCAATGGCATGGGCTTCTTACAATCAAATAAAACAGCATTTAAATGTAATAACAAAAAAAGTAAAAAAACCCAAAACTTATAAGATAAACAAAATGAATATAAATATAAAACCCCTAACTAACCTGCGGACATTCAAAGCCAACTTAGCAGTTTGTTATTTTATGTCATTTGATTGTAACTAATTTGTTCTTTGGTAGTGACTATAAATATAAAGCCCTAGGAGGGAAATCGTTTAATCTGAACTTTTCAAACTTTGAGTGCTAAGAATTAGAGAGAAGAACAAGAAACAATGAGAGTATCTTAGAGGGATTCAAAGTAATTCATGGCTGAATCAATGATAATGTTCTGAAGGTACTCTCAAATCATATAGTGATCTTTCAGTCAGATTCTATCCTGGAGATATAGGAGCAAATCGCTCTGAACTTCCTTAACGATTTCTGGTTTTCTCTCTTCATCTTTTTAATCTTTTCTTATTTTTTCTTGCTATATTGAATCTGAGATCAGTAAAAATAATTGTTCTGCAGAATCTGCTAGCTTTTCTTATTGTGTGGGTTCAGGTTTCATCATTAATCTGGATAGATAAAATCACAACAATTACTAGTCCATACACACATGCCGTTGATATCTATACCTTACGTCCTTACCCATGTGGCAAATACTTCGATGAAAATTTATCAGAATCAAGCTCCCAATTGACAAACAAATCTGATCTTTTAACACAAGTTTCTCTTACCTATATCACTTTCCCTTTGTATTGCTCTCTTTCATTCTCCATCACATTTCCTATTTTCTCCCTTTGACCTTTCTATCTCTCCCTTACCTAAATCACTCACCCAGTGTTGCCAAATAGCGGCTATGGCAACTCTACAGCGTAGCGGAATTAGAACAAATTGTTATTATTCTGCAAGAGTATACACTATTTAGTACAAAGGACCTGTTTAGATAAACAGCTTATTTACAACTTATAGCACAAGCGCGTATCATGATAAGTGCTTATGTATAAGCTTGCAAAAGCTATTTCTATAGCAAAAGATAAAGTAAAGTTAAATTGATTTTGTGTACGCTATGAGTTGTTTTTATAAACTGTATTGGAGAATTTATGAAAATAAGTTGAAAAAAGTTTATGAAAATTGTCATAAGCTGTTTTCATAAGTTCTCCCAAACAATCTCACAAAACTTATGCCGGAAGATATGCTCAAATAAGCCAATCCAAACAGGCCCAGTGTTGTCAAATATTGGCCATACACAGTGTAATTTAAACAAATCGTTATTTTCCACGATCTGCGATTGACAGCACTGCTCTCACCCTTTAGTGTGAGACAAATCTCTAACCATAGACAAAAATATCTAACTTCGAATCTCCTTAATCTAAAAAGTGACAATTTTGCCGAATCCAATGGTACAAGATTCTTACAATCACAATTACAAATAAAAAAGCATTTAAACGCAACAACCACAACAACAACAAAAAACCGAAAACTTATACGATAAACAAAACGAATTACCAGAAGGCAGTGACAGAAGGAAAATCACTAGTGGAAGCCATAACAGATAGCGCAGCAGCCGCAAAAACAAACTGCGAAACACGCAGAGAAAGGCCACCAATAGTACCAGGCATGCCTTGAATATCCTTCATCCTCACCATAGGAACATTTACATTTTGTTCAGCAACAGCAACACCACCATCAGTAGTTGGAACTTCTTCAACTGGGTGAATTGAAGCATGGCTAACGTTCATTTCTTCACCCAATTACACTTCAATTCATAATCACACACACCCAACTTTCTTCTTCTTCTTCACCAAATCTAATCAAAACCCATCAAATAATTTCAATAACCCATTTAATTAATCAATAACCCATGATCTAAAAAGTAACCAAAAGTAATAAAAATGATAACTTTATTGTATTTTTTATTGGATTATTATAAACTAGCGATGACCCTTTAATTTATATACATAAAAGATTATAACTTTATAATCAAAACTAACAAAACAAAACAAAACAGAATCAATTCCTAGCTTATAGTACATGAATTAAAAAACAAAAAATACCCAAAAAAACGAAAAAGAAACATACCAAGATGAAGACTTGGATAGAGAGAGATCTGTGTTAGAAGCAAAATGGAAGAGAGAAGAGAAGAGTTCCTGCAGAGTGCAGTTGTTGTTGTTGAATGTTGGTGCACGCGTCAGTTGTGAGAACTTTTCTTTTCTTTGTTTTGATTTTTCTTCTTTTTCTTTTTCTTTTTCTTACCTTTTTTTTTTCTTTTTGTTGCTGTTACATTTTACTAGTTTTGGTTATTTTAAGTAAAAATGTTAAAAATGTCTCCATTAACCTAACCAACACTTCTCTTTTCTTGTTTTAAGGTTATATCAACAACGCTCTCGTTTCACCTATCTTTTTAACATCCACTTTTTTATTGGATAAAATTATTGTGAGTTTTATTAATTTATGTGGATCCTATTTTTAAAGTAGAAGACACATTTTGATTTCATCTTTTTATTTTGTGGTGGTCGGGGTTTAAACCCCAAACCTTGCATATATTAAATATTATCTCTACCAACTGAGTTAAACTCACGAGGACACTTTAATTTCATCTAATAAGAGGATAAGTGTTAGAGTGAGCGTTGAAAAAATAGTATTTTAACACTCCTCCTTTTTTTAACCTAACCAACACTCATCTAAATCGAACTTTCTTTCTTTTATTTAAATAAGTGATAAGTGATAATTATGTATGTATTTAGTTTTTCTTTTATATTTTATCGTGATTTCTTAAACTTTGTGGAATAATGTTTGTTTTATTTTTTGGCTTGGTGCGGTTTTTTTTTTGTCTTGACGTGGTATTCGTTTGATTTTAATTGAAAGATTAACTTCAATTCAATGCATATTCAATTAATGACTGTGATGTCGTTGATGTTATTACATATACTTGAATTTTTTAGTATTATCTTGAATATTGTGAGTTCATTCGTAAATATATCTTTTTTGTTTTAACAACTTTAAATTGTATTTGTGCTTTACAAATTTGAATTTATTTTAAATAAAAAAAGTCTCCTACTTTGAACGGGTTGGGAAGAAAAATCAAACATTTTAGAGACAATTTCATTATTACGTAATAATAGGATCAATAGATTGGGATTTGAACCTCATACAATCTACTTTTCTTTTTTTTCAAGGATTTCATACAATCTACTTATTCATCTTAAAAAAAGTGAATTCCAACCAGTAGAATACTTGACAAAAAAATTATCGGTAGATGAATTTTCCCACTAAGATTCATAACATTTTAATATAAAAAATTTTTTGTAAATATTTAAGAAATAAATATTATGACAGAATATCATTATGAATTACAGTTTTTGTAAAAAAAAAAAATCATAATGAATTACAAATTTTATTTTATAAATTTCGGAATGCAATTTAACA
>Ga0315915_1000055_pt1 | contig 73073 bp, 42 predicted proteins | sample MpolbnodulesMG_FD_207738 | JGI IMG/M metagenome (GOLD analysis project Ga0315915, IMG submission 207738) | Medicago polymorpha root nodule microbial communities from Los Angeles, California, United States - branched nodules | ecosystem: Host-associated > Plants > Roots > Nodule | place: USA... | reverse complement strand
TAGACATAACATGTATACAATTTGAACATAAAAGAGTTATAATTTTGCCATTTATATGAACATAAAATGGCCATTAAGGACGAAAAACAAAATAAAAAAATTTGTGAGGATGAAAACATTCTGTTTAATTTTTTAGGGACTAAAATCAAAATTCGCTATATTTATAAGGACGAAAAACTTATTTAACTCTTTTTAATAAGAAGTTTTCTTCAGGTAATTATTATATGAAATAAACAAATTAACTTTATTCGTTCGTTAATTTCCTTTTTTAAGTATTCTTAGGTAAATGTAGTCGGGGATTTTGCTTTTGGCCACCACCAAAAGTTTATTTTCACCTTATGACGATGTGCATGAGGTGATTTTTTTTTTTTTTTTACTAATAATTTAGATTATTTCTTCATGAAAGAGAAGGCTAGAATCATCATGGCTCAAAGTTGACATAGATAGATTTGTGGGTTATATGATTTTCTCTATTCCCCTTCTTTAGTTTGAAGTATACATAAAGAATAAAGAATGCCTATTTGAAGATGGAAGGTTAACTTATGATCCAATTCTTGCACACTGACATTCCCCTTTTAATTATTTTTTAATTAAGTCGAAGTAAAAGAGATGAAATGACTTTGAGAAAAGAAAAAAAAAGAAATAATGAATGGTAAGTAGACAGTAACCCATTTTGGATGATTTTTTTTCTTTCCTTTTTTCTATGTGTTGGTCACGAGCTGAGCTGAGTTTGGAGGTACATCCACATTACGTAAGAATAATCATACAAGTAAGTTGGACACCAAACTTTTACTCAAAACCTTATGACAATTGGTTTATGGGTCATATTCCTTATAAAGTGTTTAACATCCACTTTTCTAACTATTGTGAAATTTCTAACTCATATTTGCTATACAACAATCTTCCTCTCAAGTGTGAATCCATCAATTCATCATGCTAACCCCTCAAGCAAAGCTCCTTTATCTGCACACACTTGCTTGCACCGCTGTTGTCACTTCCCTCGACGAAACTTGCTGTCTGAACACCTTATCAGGAAGATTTTTGATACAAGGAACTGGTCGAACCCTTTTCGAACCACGACTCTGATACCATTGTTGGATCACGAGGGGGGGGTGCCCAGTAGACTACCGACATTAGACAAGAGCAACCATACAAATGAGTTGGACACATCACTTTTTTCGCAAAACCTGAAGACAGTAGGTTTATGAGTCATCTTACTGATAAAATGTTCAACCTCCAATTTTATAACCGATGTAAAATTTCTAACTTTCACTTTCTACAAAACACACTGGACTAAAATCTTCTAATACGAATGATGTAAAAATATATATTGGAAAAAGTTATAGAGCGTTGATGAATGAAAGAATTTTTTGCACTAATGTAATTTTTGGAGAGTATATTCAAATTCTTCAACGTAAATTCTATTGTTTACATGATAAATTTTTAAAATGGTTAATTTTTTCAAAGCTAAATTTAGGAAATTGTAATACCATATCTAAAAACTAATAGCACGAACATCCTTCCTTACTCTATCAAATGTGAATCTCAAATCAAATTGGTTTGTGCAAATTGATTCTTTCAAAGCAACTATGATTGGTTTAGTTGTGAGGGATTTAGATTGTATCATGTGGTCCTAATTTCATTTCTCATTGCATTGCACACAAATAGAAAAGTTTCCACCTTAATTAAACCCCATTTTATTTTTGAATTTTGCTATTCGGTCCCTATTATTTTCAAATTTCGTAAATTGATCCTGACAAATATTAAAAAAAAAAGTAAATTGGCGTTATAGCTTATTTAAAATTTTTAATTTAGTCCCTAAACTTTCGAAAATTGCAAATTGATCCCTATTTTTTTACAAATTAGTCTATATTTTACTTATTTTGAAATTGACCTCTCAACTTTTTGAAATTTAAAAATTGACGCAAATATTTTGGTCCTAATGTGAACTACCCCGTTGCCCTATCTGTAATTGTAAATTTGTAATCTTGTATCCGGTAAAAAAAAAAAAAAAGTTGATCAATGTAGTCAACCAACCCTCTCGATCCACTCAATAACAGAAGCTCGTTCACGATATTTGCCCCAACCTCTCTAGGTTTTCTAAAAGAATCTAAAAAGTGTGGTGCATGAGATGGTAGTTTTAGTGTATTTTGTTTTAAGATACTTGTTTGAAAAATAACTTCATCATGCTAATTTTACTTTACTAGTCTATAACGAAAGCTTTACAGTTTTTCAATTCAAACACGTTGTCTATCTTGATCCTTAATTATAGAGTTCAAATCCTCACATTGATAGACATTGATAGGAGTTAAACTGTTATTGTCCTGAATTTCACTTGTCACAATGCAATTTTTTCCCCCTTCTGTTAACCTTGAACATAAGAAACAATAGAACTGACAACAATAACCAAATCTTATCCTACTAAGTGGGGTCGGTTACATGAGTCTGAGTCAATCGGAATTATCTGAATACAATTGGAGGGCAAATTTTTTAGAAAGCAAAGTTCCTAACATAGCCAAAGCTGGATTTACTTGTCAGACAACATTTGAGAAGCAGCATCCTAAACTATTGGAGCAACATGGGTCCTGTACTGTTTTCCCTGTAAGTTCAATTTTTGGAATTTGTATCGTGATATTTTTAATCGAGTTGTTAATATAGCATGGAAATAAGTAATTAGCACGACCATGCAATTGATTCTTTAGGCGCATTTTGCAGAATCAAGTAACTTTGACTTTTAAAAAGATTTAAAACGAGCTTTGGAAAATGATTTTGGTGTTGAATTAGAAATAGGTAAAGACTTAAAAGAAAGGAGGAGAATTGGTAACATAACCTTAACAGTGTCGCACAATAGTCCCTACATCAGTAGTTCAACTTTTTATTATTTTCAGGAGAGCAATACAACTTTTTATTACAATGATACCGAGAGTCGTAGCATTATTATTTTTTCCGATTTAACAAAACCTATGGATGCGTACACCTGATCTAATTATTTAAAACTCAACAATTTCATCTATAGTAATTGAAGAATCATATTCTAATCCTCTTAATGCATCAGAATCATCACCAGAACCATTTTGTCCCTTCCTAACATTGCTTATATTGTTGTAAACTTCAAGCATTGTTGGCCTTTGGTCTGGAAAAGGGTGAACACACTCACAGGCAATATTGATGAGAGTACAAACTTCATTCTCAAGTCCTTCCCCGGTCAAAGATTTATCAATGACATTATAAAAACTCAAAGGGTTACCACATAGACTTGTACTGTCAGATGAACGCGACAATTCATTATATGTTTTCCCTGTCATCAATTCAAAAAGCACACTTCCAAAGTCGTATACATCCTTCTTCCCGTCATTCACTTTAAACATCGTGCCTAGATGATCTTCAATGTTGGGATTCATAAATTTGGCCTCTCCAAAATTGGATATTTTGGGTTCAAAATTCTCATCTAGCAATATGCATTCTGAACATATGCTAAAATGCACTATGCCCAAATCACATGTATGATGTAGCCATGATAACCCTCTTGCTATTCCAAGTGCAATGTTGACCCTGTCATGCCATTTCAATCTTACAACTTCACTTTCCAAAGGATGCAACCATTTGGAAAGCCTTCCATTTGACATGTATGCATATGCCAAAACCTGTTGCTTTCCTTCAATGGAGAACCCAAGCATGGGAATTATATTATTGTGTCTGTACCTACCCATAATCATTGTTTCTAAAAGGATCTGCCTTTTAAACAAATGAGAGTCAAATAGTCTCTTAACAGCTAGTAATTGACCATTAGGCAGAAATCCTTGGTACATAATTCCCGTCTTTCCTACCCCAATGGCATTGTCCACAGCGAAACAATCGGTTGCGTCACGCAGTTCTTGCAACCATATTGTTGAAGTCAGGCTCTCCATTAGTATAGAGATCTGTGGATGCATGTGTAATTATATTTTACAACAGACAATATATACTGATTGACCTAAAAAATAATTCAAAACAAGGAGTGTTTAAAAAGATAGAACTATTTAAAGAAGAGAATGAGTACCTCTTTTGTTTCTTTGTGTACAATCCACGAATGTAACAATTGGTGCATCTGATCAGCTACCATCTGTGTTCTCCTGCTGGTGATGGAGATAATATGCTTTCCCAATTCTATGGCTTTGTTTAGGTGATTGTTTTTCTTCTTTTTCGATTGATGCACCAAATGTGCACATTTGGAGTAGAAGATACAAGTGAGCGTAACAGAAGAAATGAGTGAAAAAACGTAACCAACAATAAGACCACTTTTGAATGATTGATGGAAATCACCGTGCTTATCATGTGTCGAGGAGCAAAGTCTCAAAGACCATCCACAAAGTCTTCTATTGTTAGCATAGTTAACATCTACTCCTCCTTTGAACAATGGCACTTGCCCATACAATTGATTGTTAGAAAAATCAATCGTTTTGATCCTGGGAAGCGTGCCAAGTAGTTTTGGAATTTCACCACTTAACATATTTTGGCTAAGTTTAAGAGTATTCAGGTAAGTGCAATTTGCTAAAGCTATCGGAATTTCACCGGTGAATTTGTTACTAGAGAGATCAACGCTGGTAACAAATTTGGGAATCCTTGAAATATCAGATGGGATGGATCCTGAGAGCTCATTGACTGAAAGGTCTAAGCCCGTCAACGAAGAGCAATTTTCAAGTCCCCGTGGAAACTGACCCTTCAACCCCAGGTTAGATAGTTTGAGATTTAGTACTTTATTCTCATCTGGATGCCAACATTCAACACCATTAAATCTACATATGAAACCTTCTGTTTTGTTGTTGAAGTTCCAGCTTGAGGTTAAGTAATTATTTGGGTCTTCCAATGAATTCTTAATGGATTTTAAACAGAAGATATCAGTATCGGTACTTTGACTAGTCATTAACATAGTGAGGCACAAGAGTATTTGTAATAGAATATCCTTTTTTATTTGAAAAGCCATTCCCTGCAGATGCAAAAACTGAGACTGTCCATATATGTATGATAGAGAAGAAAAGCGAGTAGGAGAAAATGGAAAAATAAAACAAATTGAATATTACCATTTTTTTAATAAATGATGTAAAAGATCTTCCATGACATAATTCAATACCAATATTTTTAAAAAAATTATATAATATATTTATTCCGAGGCCTGTCTAATATGAACATGGTTCAAAAAGATGACCCCTTTTACTTTTAGTAAATTTTAATAAAATAAATAATCACTCTGACATCACTTACAAAATCTTCATGTTGGCAACTTCTCCTTGTTTTCTTACTCAAATCATCAATAAAATTCATTCTCTTATTAAAAAAACATCAATATAACATGTTTAAGTTGTTTTCTGGTAACAGGTTTTAAAGGTCCCCCTAGAGTCCCGTTATTTTTTAAATCACTATAACATCAACATTAAAAAAATTGCCAGTTAAAAAAAAATTATAAAATGGAGATATGTATTGGATTCTCACCATAGAAGTCGTTACTAGAACGATCATGTTGCCAGAATGCATACTGAAAGCTCCTTTTGATTCAAGTTCTATATTGCAATGAAAATACTCCCACAAATTGCCACCAATTCTTACACCCACTTCTTTGCAAAATTCAAGCGTGTACTTACACGAAATACAGTGAACATATTTCTTTAGATATGCAGATTCTTCTTTCTTATATTCAATTATTTTCTAACGTGATTTTCATGTTTTGGAACATCATTGACGCCAGTAGTTTCGTGGAATTGGTGCCCCCGGTGGACCGTAAGTCATTACACTGAATCACTATTTTCGTACTCAAAATTGTAATGGTCAGTCAACTTCGTCCCTTATTTGCAAAATAGTAGAAATATCAAATATCTCTAAAATTGAAGTGTATCAAACGTTAAGCAATATAATCATTTTGTCTTGTACCAAAGAAACATGGTCATTTTGTAAAAAATCATTTGAGAGGTTTTTTTTAGTAATTGAATAATTTAAGAGTTACTCCCTCAAAAAAAAAAAATTAAGAGTTACCGGACTTATAACTATTTTCAGAAATCATTTTTGATATAAAATGAATTTTGACATTAAGTGATGCTTGAAGACTTCAAGTGGACACCTTTAATAAAATTTATTATGTGTCGGAAAAAAGAAAAGTTTTATATTGACGGTACCCTACCAAAAATTCTTTTCCACACTAACTTTGGAAGAAAACTGAATGGAATAAATCCTTGGCTGGAAAAAGTTAGAAGCACTCTTGCTTTGGGTTATGTGACTACTGACTAATCAGGACATTTATTTTTTGAGGAAAATTAATAGGACATTTTTTTTTGGGTAACCGTAATTAAACTCATAAATTTTTAAGAAAGAAATTTATTGTATTTTCATTCCAAATCAAAGGGAAAATAATACAATGTGGTAGATGATAAAATTTTGGGGATTAAATGTAAATAATGTCGCTTTCACTACTATGAAAGTTATGAGAAATATTGACCCAAAAAAGTTATGAGAAATAATTATTGAGTGGAGACTAAAAACTCAACTAGGTATAATCATCTTGGTTTTATTTTTGAGAGGTCAACCATAAAAGCGATCTACTTACTATCATATGTATAGAGCGATATCGGATGAAAGACTTGTACATAGTTTTCATTTGATTTGGAGGTGTATGATATGGTGCCAAAATAGATTTTGTGGATAGTCGTTGCGAAAAAAATGAGTTAGGATTGCCTATATTATAGCAATCAATGATTGATATGTATGAGGGGGCCATGTCTAGTGTTGGGATGCGCAGTTAGGGTTGGGCTATATAAGATTTTTCTATAACAATAGGATTGCATCAAGGGTCAACTTTAAGCTCTTACTAGACCATCAACCTGTGCTAACGCACGGGTCATATGGAAGGTAATATTTGACGGTAATAGGTAGGTAACAAAATAGTTTAGATAAATGTCATGATTGTCATATAGTATTTCATAATATTAAGAAGCATAGACGTTGGTATTGTACTATAACATAATTTTCCATGACATCGTCTTTGATACCGTAACGTAACATAATAGGTTAAGTATGACAAGACGTGTTAATATTTATAAGTAAGAGAATATGTTAAGTATAGCGAGACGGGTTAACAGTTATTCCTTTCCAAAAAAAACAGCATATAATTAGGAACATAATTTTATAGCGAGACGGGTTAACATTTAAGAGAATATATGAAGCCAATTAACCTAGTAAAATTCTAAGGGGATGACCGCTTAACATTCATGGGGTAAATTTAGGTAAGTGCAGTTTGCAAAATCTATCGGACGTAGTGACACAAGAGTCGTCAAGGGTGAAAGACGAAGCAGTAGACAAAACAAGTCGCAACAGAGGCAGTGGGGGGAAACCAAGAGTAATTATGATTTACTGTAGTCAGCTTTTTCACACATTCATTACATTATTAACCGTCTGATCTTGATCAAGAAGAGGGAGCGTGCAAACACATAATCTAGAATTAGGATTTTAGTGCGGTGCTGTGTAAATTTTTAACTAAAGTTGTTTTGTAGATAAAAAAAAATTAAACAATTCTAGGGGTGGTACCGACCACCTTGTGTCCTACATGAGCTTCGCCTCTGTAGACAAGGCCGCGAATCTATGGCAGTGGTAGGCATTTACAAAGACAGACACGACTCGCTTTGCAGTGGTGAATTTGATAATGTTGATGGCTCCAGTTGTTTCTTTTGGTGTTCTTTTGTAGTTGATTATGCTGCAAATTTTGTCCTTCAATTTGTTGATTTTGATGTTAACTGTTAGGATTTATTTGTGTTATTATGTTGCTCATTTTCATGTGAAGTATGTAAAACTAATAGGATGAGTTACTTGTGTGCATGCTTATCAACTGCATCTATTTTTGTTTCTTTTAATTTGAGAACGCCACGTATGTTAGACACGGTAAAACTGACATTAGAACAAAATTGCTGTTGCTGGTATTCAACTGGGAATCACCCAAATACATTGGTGGGGAAATATAGAAAGCAAAGTTCTTAACATAGCCAAAGTTGGATTTACTTGCCAGACAACATTTGGGAAGCACCATCTTAAATTATTGCATCAAAATTGGTACTGTTTTGGCCCATAAGTTCAATTTTTTGAATTTGTACCATCATCTTTTAATCAAATTGTTGTTATAGCATGGAATTAAATGCATAATTAGCATGTTTCGGTGGCTATATTATTGTTTCTTTACCAGGAGAGCAGTACAACTTTAATTATAATGATGCTAAGAGTAACACTAATTTATTCCAACATAATAACAAAGTATATGCATGCAAAAACCTGTCCTAAGTTTTTATAACTCGGTAATTTCATCTATAATGATACCAGAAGCAATTTGTGATCCACCGGTTGAGTTAGAATAATCACTAGAGCCATACCGTGCCTTCCTCAAATTGCTCAAATTGTTGTAAACTTCAAGCATTGTTGGCCTTTGGTATATTGGTTTAACACACTCACAAGCAATCTTTAGGAGACTACATACTTCGTTTTCAAATCCTTCAGCAGTCAAAGATTTATCAATGACATTGTAAAAATTCGAAGGGTTTTCATAGAGATTAGTGATGGTGGTGAATAAACGATTCAGTTCGTTATATGTTCTCCCTGTAATCAGTTCAAAAAGCACACTTCCAAAGTCATAGACATCCTTCTTTCCATCGTTTACTTTAAACATTATGCCTAGACCATCCTCAATGTTGGGATTCATAAATTTGGCCTCTCCAAAATTGGATATTTTGGGTTCAAAATTCTCATCTAGCAATATGCATTCGGAACATATATTAAAATGCACTATACCCAAATCACAGCTATGATGGAGCCATGATAATCCTCTTGCTATTCCATGTGCAATGTTGACCCTCTCAGGCAATTTCAGTCTGATGACTTCACTTTTCAAAGGATGCAACCATTTGGAAAGCCTTCCATTTGACATGTATTCATATGCCAAAAGCCTTTCCATTCCTTCAATGCAGAATCCAAGCATGGGAACTATATTTTTGTGTCTGTACCTACCCATAATCGTTGTTTCTAAAAGGAATTGCATTTTAAACAACTCAGAGTCAAATAGTCTCTTAACAGCTAGTAACTGACCATTGGGTAGTCTTCCCTGGTACATCATTCCCATCTTTCCTACCCCAATGGCATTGTCCATAGCGAAACAGTCAGTTGCGTCGCGCAGTTCTTCGAACCATATTGTCGATGTCAGTCTTTCCAATAATGCAGTGATCTGTGGATCCATCTATAAACAAAATCACACTAGCATTATATACCAATTAAACCGAAAAATTATTCAAAACAGAATTCGTTTAAAAAGAGAGTTAATGAAGAGAGTACCTCTTTGCTTTCTTTATGTGCCAGCCACGGATCTAAATATTCGTGCACATGATTAGCTACCACTCGTGTCCTCCTGCTGACGATGGAGCAAATGCATTTTCCGAATTCATCAGCTTTGTTTATGTGATTGTTTTCTGTCTTCGTAAGTTGCACACATTTGGAGTAGAACATACAAGTCAGCATAACATAACATGTGAGTGAAAAAACATAACCAACAATAAGACCACTCTTGAATGATTGGAGGAAATCGTTGGGCTTGCCACAAACTCCACTATTGTTAGCATAGTTAAAATCTACTTCACTGAATTTGTCGAACACTGGCACTTGCCCACACAATTGATTGTTAGCGACATAAATCATTTTAATTCTTGTAAGTTGGCCAAGTCCTTTAGGAATTTCACCGCTTAACATATTGTTTTCAAGTTTAAGAGTATTAAGGTAAGTGCAGTTTGCTATAGTTGTTGGAATTTCGCCAGTAAATTTGTTATAAGAGAGATCAATGGTCGAAACATATGAAAGTATACTTGATATATCAGATGGGATCCGTCCTGAGAGCTCATTGATTGAAAGGTCTACGCCCGCAATTGAAGAGCAGTTTTCAAGACCACGTGGAAACTGACCCTTCAACCCCATCTTTGATAGTTTGAGATTTTGTACTTTATTCTCATCTGGATGCCAGCATTCAACACCTGTAAATTTACATATGAAACCTTCTGTTTTGTTGTCGAAGTTCCAGTTTTGTAAGAAATTATTTGGGTCTTCCAATGAATTCTTAATGGATTTTAAACAGACGATGTCGGTATCAGTACTCTTACTAGTCATTATCATACCGAGGCACAAGAATATTTGGAGTAGAATATCTCTTTTTATTTGAAAAGCCATTCCCACGCAGATACAAAAACTGAGACTGCAGGGGTATGAAGAAGAAGAAAAGTGAGTTAAGAGAATTGGAAAATTATGACGAAGAATGATGCGGAAATTCAGGAAATCCAGACACCAAATGGTTTATTGATCTGAATTATACAATCTTACTTACCAAGATCATAATGTTATGTAAGAAAATAAAACTCTACAGTAATAATGACAATAAAGAAACTATTATTTGTATACTTCTTTAGAACAAGGCTAGCTATTAAATTGGAACATATCAGAAATGCAGAACCTTAAACAAGAAACTGTACCTATAAGCTTCACCTTAGCTCAACATGCTTGAAACATTGAGCTACCTAGAAAGCAATAAATTAAACTCTAATCTGGTTGTCTTGTCTGTGCCTACGATTCTCAGTATCTCACTAGCGATTATAAGTTTGGTTTATTTCATTTCACTGGCCGCCCGCCACTCTGAACATTTATTAGGATAGTTGGAAAATTCATCTATTTTGTTTGAATGAGTCTTTAAAATCTCGAGTAAAAACAGAAGTCTTTAAAACGTTGACTTACAAAGTCAATCTCAAGGAAAAGAGACTGTTTAGTTAGCTTATGGAACGTGTTAGGAAAATACGATCATAATTTACTCGACATTGACACTTTGAGTTTTAGAGAATTAGATTTTCTTTCACGCGCACATAAAATAAGAAATGAGAGACACAATTAATTAAAGTTTTCAAACAAAAATAGATTAGAGTGTTGTCTATACATAGCTTTGTCTTTAAATGGGGTACTAGCAAGTGGAGGTGGAACTAAACTCTTGAATTAATCGTTTCTTGAACTGGATACTTAATTTTAAAATAAAATATAAATTAGAGTCCCATAAAAAAACGAAAGTAGTAATAGAGTAATAAATAGATTAGAGTTTTAAAATGTTTGCTTGATTCAAAGTTAATCTCAAAGACAAAGCCACAGTTTAATTTTCTTGTGGGAAAATATTATCATAATTTCCTTTACACTTTGAGAGGATTAGAGAATTATAAATGACAATATTAGAGTAACACCTATAGTAGAAAAGATCGTGAAAATTAAGCTTAGGTGGTTTGATCATTTAGAGATAAGACTTGTAGATTATGTAATAAGGAGAATAGATCAAATAGAGGATAATCATATCACCAAGGCAGAATAAAATATAGAAAAACTATAAGAGAAAATATTAAGAAAGACCTATATAGATCAAAATATAGTTTATGAAGATAAAATATTACTCCCTCCGTCCCGCAATAGATTACCCATTTGAAAATGTATAATTTTGACCTATCTTATTTTGACCATATTTTTCTACTAATATACAAAGATAAATAATATCATATAAGATGTCGTTAGATTTGTCTCGATGAGTATTTTCAAAATATCAAATTTTCATAATTTTTTCTAATATATTATTCAAGATATTTAAGCTCAAAATTATGCATTGACATGCGTAATAAGGTCAACTGTGTCAAATATTATGGGACGGAGGGAGTATAACATAATTTGATCTATATATAACCGTTCACACTTACTACGATATTTTTTTGGGGGGTTGGGGGGTGGCGGGTGGTAGTGGTGGTGTGGGGTCACCAATACCGGTGGATTCTCTATATATAAAGGTTGTAGGAATCAAAATAGAATTCTTGCCTTTGGGAGTGGTATCACGAGAATATGTTAGATTGAACTAGGCTTTATAAGACCTACATATGGTCTATCAAAAATTTCAAAGCTTAAGTTTGGTCCGTGGCATATTATAGACTTATTTTTTAGACATGAGTATGACCTTTAAAAAGTCTGGTATGACTTGATAGCTTGTTTAGAAACCTATTTTATAATAACATATTTGAATAAGGAAAGTAATCTAAGTTTAAATAGATTGCAGAACTAATAGATCAATGATATTAAACCTCTTTTTTATATACATGAACTTTTAGAGAATTTGACTATAGATTATATCACTTTTTTAAGACAAATATATCATATTTATATTCTAATTTATAATAATACATTTAAATATGCAAAAAATTAATGTATACTTGTAATCTTAAATTACTGGAAAAAAATGAACAACTTTATAATTTGATTCATAGTATAAACTATAATATAATAATCCTAGTGATAATTCACTCCAAAAAAAAAATAGTGATAAATAATAGTATTTATATCTTGTCCAAACAAAAAAATAGTATTTATATGGCAAAATTACATTAGGTGTCATTTATCTTATTTATTTGTAACACTTTGGTTATTTATCTTTTTTTCTTCCCGTTTAAGTCTTTTATCTCTCATAAAAGCACATATAAATCATTTTTCTCATTTTTTTTATTAAAAAAATACATAATTTTATTTTTAAATATATTTTTATTAAAAATAAAATAAATCCAGAAATAAGATGAGGTTTTTTTATAACATCATGGCCTGATCTTTATAGCTAAATAGACTTTTAAAAAAAATATAAGTCTTCTCTATTTATGAGAAAAGCTTGACCTGACCTGTCGTAGGCTATGACGTAGGCCGGTTAGACCTATTCACATCCCTAACTACACATCAGCTTATATTTGGAGATAGGGAAAACTCATAGTGAAGATAAACTCTAATACAAAATCTAAGAGTTAGGGTTTGAGGGGGAGTGTTGTGTAAATTTTGGAAATGAGAGAAGAGGGATTTAAAATTAATGAAGAAAGAAATAGATAGTGAAAGAAGAATAGTTCACCAACTTGAATCGGTTGGTTTAGTTTTCTTCAAAGTACAAAATCATTCTTATATAAAAGATCTCACAAAATGTATTGGAGTTGATTTTCAGAGGGTTTGGACAACTTAAATAGGCCACGGCCAAAATTGTGTCATGTAGGAGCTTCGCCTTTAGTAAAATGATCCCACTCTATAGCCGTCACAATCATTTATAAAGGCACAACTCACTTTGTAGTAGCGAGTTTAATTATGTTGGTGACTCGAATTTTTTCTTTTGGTTTTATTTGCGACTTATTTGTGTTATTATGTTGCTCATTTTCATGCGAAGTATGTTTTGAGGTATACTATTATCATGTTCCTAGCTTCATTTACTTCGAGAAGCTTGACATTAAGGAATCAAATGCTCAACAGAAGTTCAGTAATTCCTCATGCCAATCCAACGACTTAATACATTTGCTATGCAGACTTAAGTGTATAAAATTATTGTGAAAAAACGGTATGTTGTGAATGTTGAATAATGATTGAATAAGAGATAATTGACCTGCATACTATAATAGGCGGTGCATGTAACAATGCAGAAAAGTCCCGCAAAATGGTGCGGCAGAGCCACAAAGGAGCTGAACTTGGCTGTTGAGGATTCAATTTTGGAATGGATTTGGATCCTATACCACAAGTTTTCTCTACATCCATCCTTATATTTTATTTCTCTCTCTTAAATATATTTTTCTCCTAATCATTTCCTCATTTCCCCTTCATATATCGTCATTTTCTTGACTCATTTTTTTTTTTTTGTATGGAGAATGATGCATGCAAGAGAGGATCCAAATACGCCCTCGAGCCTAAGTTTTTGTATGTCTCGTGTGTTCGTTTTCCTCCTTTTCTTAGCCCAATATATCAAATTAAAATCCATCCATTTGATCTCGTCATAGTTAAACTATACATATCACAAGTTGAAATTCTCTTCTTTTTCTTTTCTCAAAAGAAATGCAAGATTCTATTCATGAGAGCACGCGATAAACAAAAAAGAGAGATCGACAAATATATTATTAGTAAATAATTTGCAAGAGTAAGATGAAAATATTAATAGTAGATATTGAACTCTGGCCTCCTCCATATAGCTCTTTCGGTGTTCCAATTCCAACTACCAGATTACATTACTTCTTCAGAGACAATATTTTTGTAAATGATTACAATTTACATCAATATCCTACTGAGAATAAATGGAGAGACCTTAGCTCTCAAGTCACACCCTATATGTAAATGTTATGCAACAAATAAAAAACATGAGTTCATGCTGGGTCATAGCCACAGATGAAAAATATGAGACCTTAGATCTAGTAAGGTTTATCGCCCACATAATCTCCTGGTGGATAGTAGCTACAAATGAAAAACGTCCATCCATTCTTACAATTTTCTCTAGCACAACCAAGCTGCTTGGTATTGCTCCAAACCACTTGTGTATAATGTCTGCACTCATCTTTAACACACGCGTTGGTACTATAGTCATAGAAGGCCTTCTCATCCACCCATAATTTCACAGCAGCGGTGGCATTCATTTGGGGGTCGGAACCCTCCGCAAGGTTCTCGCCATAAGGCCCTTGAGAGTGCACCATTTCGCAGGTTTCGCTCTTCGATTTAGCGTAGTTGCTGGCATAGGCTGCAAGGGTTTCGTTCCACGAGAGTGGGCCAACACCAACCTCGGCACGAGCCTTGTTGTGCACGTCTAGGTAGTCTTGACGGGCGTTGTGTGCCAAGCAAAGGAAACAGCACATAGAGAAAATGGTTAAAATTACGAGAATATTTGAGGACTTCATGTTTATTGGATAATGGATTAATTTGAATGCTAAATAGTTCAATTTATAAAGTACAAACTAAAGCAAATATGTTACAGAAACTAACAATAACTTAACTAAATAAAACACCAATCCAGTGGTGTGGCCTCTTCTTTCGCTCATTCTCTAGAGTCTAGGTTCACTAAGAAAAGAAATCATACAAATATAGAAAGCAAAATATGTGATCTTTTCTTAGTGGGCAATATTGTTTAATTATCTAAATTTGACGATAAAACAAAATCAGTTGAAAAAGTTTGACTATTTAAATATACCTAGGTTCTATAAAACAAAATCAGTTGAAAATTGTATGTCGCTCGTACCATCTTATTACCTTTGTTTATTTTGATGGCCATGTTTCCGAAGAGAAGCCATTGGAAAACATAATTTCCCAATTAACATTTTTCTTTATATTGAAAAACAATAAAATAAATAAATAAATAAACGCAGCAAAAGAGTTATGTGTACTACTGTAAATAAAGACAACATTAACATGTCGGTCACATTTCTACTGTCTTAAAAGTGTAGCATTTTTTATCGTGATTGTAGTAGAGTCACTGTTGTATATGCCTTAAAATCTCGAGTCTTGGTTCTGCCTACCTCGCGACGCAGAGCACGAAAGATTGTAGGGAGTCTAGCCACCCCCTATCTTGCGACGTGGAGGATGGACTCACGACGCGGATGCACAAGTTTTCTGATTTCTTAGTCGCCAAGTTATAAAGGTTGGTTGAATCCTATAAATAGGCACCTGGTTTGGGGTTGAGAGAGAGTGAAAAACAAGATTTTTGTAGCCAACACTAAAACTAGGGTTATCTTAGGTTTTCTCTCTAGGGTTGGAAGAATCATCATTGGATTCACCTTGAAGAATACTAAAATATTGAGTCTCTTGGTCACAGATAGAGATTTAAGTAAAGGGTAGAATTATGTTTGAAGACTGATTCTTGTAATTTCTTTTGGAATCTTTGTGTATAGTTACTCTCTTAATTAGCGGAAAGGATAGATGCTCTGTCCCCCACAGTAGGTCATTATTGGACCGAACTAGCTAAACATATTCCGTGTTTTTCTTCCTTCTTCTTCCTTCATATATTTCCGTTTAATTTGTTCGTGATTATTATTGCGTTCCTTTGGTTTTTTGATTGTCTTCGATTTGCTCCACGCATCAAGTATTGGTGGGAATCTCGAATTTGCAACTGTCGCTAGCATTGGTCTATGTCTTCTTTTTTTCCTTATAGAGAGCATCTGTTTATGTCTAGTGACGGGAGATATGGCTTATAGCTAGGTTTAAATTCATTGTCTATTGATCAACAAGAAAATTGTGATTTTGCAATTGAGTTAGAAACATATTTTTCCGGACAAGGTAATCCATTGTCACTATAAATTTATTAAGAAAAAATTATTGAGCATGGAAGCATGGCTAATAATAGTGTAGATCTATTGTGGATTCAGTCTCTTCTCATTGAGCTCAGAGTTCAATTTCATACTCCTACTATTCTCTATTACAACTTAAGTGTTTTGGTCTATATTCATAATTCGATCGTTCACAACAGAACTAAGCATATTGAGCTTGATATTCACTTTGTGAGAAAAAGTGTTGGCCAAGAAACTGAATGTGCTTCATTTTCCAACTCAAGCAACTTGCAAATCCACTTACCAAGCCTTTGTATCCCTCTAACTATACTACTATAATAACCAAACCAAAACTGTTTCCTTTTCAGCAAACACCTTAAGTTTGTGGGGTGATGTATACGTACCATGTGCCATGTCACTAAGCTAGTTGTTGACATGGCACACAACTAGTTTTGATATAGCAGTTGTAGAGGATTCGGGTTCAAAGAGGAAGCGAAAAAAAAATGTGAAAGAGAGGGAAAATAAGAGAGATAAGGTAAAAGTATGAGAGAGAGATCTAGATGGTGGAGAGAAATGAGATTAAAAGAGTCCAGATTCACTTTCTTTATACACATATTTGACCAATAACAAACTGAGAGCAAATTTGCTTATCTGAAAAAAATAATGCATCAAGAGTAAAGTTGCTTAGGAGAGCTGTACAACTTTTATTAGGATGATGCCAAGGGTAACACAATTATTTTTTTAAAAATAATAACAAAGCCTATGTATGAAAAAACCTGTCCTAGTTTTTTATAACTCGTCTATAGTAATAGCAGAAGCAATTTGTGATCCAGCGGTTGGGTTAGAATCATCACTAGCGACATATTGTGACTTGCTTTGCATAGAATAAGTTGTCAAGATCAAGGTGTATCATGTTAAACACCAAGGGTTTGTTAGAATTAAGGGGATTCTTTTAAATTTGTCTTTTGAATGTCCATAGAAGGAATGTTCCCTTATGCTCGGCCATTTGAATTCAATTGCCCTACAAATGTCCTTTCTTTTGTAGCCAAGCCAAGTTACAACCCTCAAAGACCTTTTGATCCATGTCTTTATGCCTTTTGAAATGATAATTGGATGGACACATAACTTGATGTGGATGTTAACTTGATTGCCGGATGCGTGTTCATAACCCTCACTCATTTGATTTCAATTGTGTATCTACTTACAAAGAAGTGTGTTAGGTGTGGTTCGTGAATGAATGTATTATTGACTTGAACTATTTGACATGAACTTTGTGCATAAGACTCATCTCATAATTGTAGTAGAATTTTAGATTAGTTGAAATCTTAGACTTGCCCGTGCATTCACTTTGAATCATTCTTCTGAAAAAGTTTAAGAGCCTGATGTACTTGTGTCCTGACCTATTAACTTGTTTGGTTTTCAATCTTGTGTTTGAGGACAAACAAAGAGTTAAGTTGGGGAGAGTTTGATAAGTGCAAGGAAGTGTTAAATTCATGATATATTTTGGGCACTTTTGTTACTTGTTTTGCAAGTTATTTAGGGAAAAGCCAAGATATAAGTGATAATTACCTTTTTACGCTTTATATATCTTACTCTACCATTTTGTGCAGGAACTGACCTCAAGACACTAAACAAAGAAGAAAAACAAGAAAAAAAAAGTACAAAAAGGCAGAAAGATGAAGTTACTCGCCTCCAACTCGCAATGGCAAGTAGCAAAAGCAAGCAAAGGCAGGAAGGAATATTCACTCGCCCCCAACTCGCAATGGCGAGTGATCAAAGAGCCAACAGAGGCAGAAGCATAGTTTTGCACGCCCTCAACTCGCCTTGGCGAGTGAATCACTCGCCATGGCGAGTGCATTTACTTGAGAGGCGAGCTAGGGCAGTTAAACTCCTCAAAGATGACGTGGCACAAACCCACTGGTGAAGGAACCTCAACTCGCCATGGCGAGTGAAGGAACTCGCGAGGCGAGTTGATGCAGATTTGAATTTCTATAAATAGCCCTTAATCATTTCATGAAAGGGGTCTTAGTTTTTTTTTAGAATTTTAACATAACATATAGGGCTTGTTCTTCATAGAGTGGGAAGGATAGAAGGTGGATTCTTCCTCATTTGTTGAGAAATCACAAAGTTGTAATGAATCCTTCCATTTCAATTCATTCTTGCAAAGCTTCCATGACAATGAGTAGCTAAATATACTTTGTTGGGATTAGAGGTGCTTGATCTTAGCTAAACATGTAATCTTTTGATCTATAAATATATGGTTCTAGCATTTGATTTGATATTGATGTTATTCTTGCATTGTAATGCTTATGTTTGATTTATTAGTGATTGAAAAATACTTTTGAATCTAGATGAGAATAATCATCTATCAAAACATAGATTCTAGACATGGAATTAATGTTTAGATAATCACTCTTTGTATCCAAACTTAATGCTTTCTTATCATTTAAGAGGTTGAGAAATCGTCGATTAAACGATAAGAACGACTCTTGAATCGTTTAATAGTTTGAGACATCAACGATTAAACGGTACAATTGAAATCACAATATTATTTGGACACGAATGATATTGACGAGGGATACGTGGTAATATCAAAGAAAAGCTCGAATTCATGTATGATATTTAGGTTATGTGTAATGCTTGATCAAGGAACTCTAATCCTAACGAGTTTCACGCCTTATTAATCTTGACTTTTAATCTTACGACATAGTTAACTTGATTCTAAGCAAACAAACAAACTACTCTTTTAACTCAAAATGATAATTGGTGTCGAATGGTTCGTGATATCGCACTAGTCCCTGAGGAGACGATACATATAATACTTACTTTTGATTGTATAAAAATACAACATCAGATATCAAAGGGGTAGCTGCAACATGATTAGAAATAGCTTGAGGTGATGGTGATGCAGGAACAACCAAGTTTGCTTGTTGTAACAATGATGCAAGTTGAACCAACTATTCTTGAGAAAAACCAGCATTGGAACTTGTAGAAGCACCTGAACCAATAGAGGAGGAATTACCAGCATCAACATCCTCATGAGTAGCAGAATTAACTCTAGGTTGAGCTTTGTTAACATTGGGATAACCATGCTTCAAGTAACAGAAATCCACAATATGATTAGTTCTATTGCAGAAAGTGCAAAATCTAGTAGGCTTAGATTGGGATGGATTCTTGCCATGACTTTGAAATTTCCTAGCTTCAGAAGCATTGATTTGAATTGAGGAATCATCAAAGACACTTGAAGAAGAAAGAGAAGTGTTATTGCTTTCTTCTTGAACCACCAGTGAATACACTTTATTCAATGAAGGAAGAGGGTCAAGAAGCAAGACTTGTGTCCTGACTATAGAAAATTGGTCATTGAGACTTGTAAGAAACTGCATAATTTGGTCCTCATTTTTATGAGTTTTAGCAACTCTTGAAGCTTCACAACGGCATGTTTGAATGCATGAACAATTAGGGATAGGTCTGTGAGAAGCCAATTCTTCCCAAAGAGCCTTCATTTCAGTAAAATAATCCAACACAGACTTAGAACCTTGCTTGAGGTTGTTAATGGTAGAACGAAGTTTAGCAATGCGAATGCGATCAACTTTGGAAAATCTTTCTTGCAAATCACGCCAAACATCAAAAGCAGTATCATAGAACACAATAGTTTGAGCAATTGAATCAGAAATTGAATTAATGAGCCAAGATTGTACGAAATGGTTGCATCGTTCCCAAACCGCGCGATTCAAATCATCAGCATCAGGAATGGGAATGGAACCATTGATGAACCCTAATTTGTTCTTCGTTCCCAATGAACGTTGCACCGTTTGATTCCAAGCAATGTAGTCAAATCCAGTGAGCTTAGGAGTAATAGAAAGTGAATTAGGTCCTTCACTTGGATGAACAAAGAAGACTGATTCAGTATCAGGGGAATTGTTTCGAGGAGCCATGAAAATGGTGAAAATACGAAGAAGATGAAGAAAATCGAGAAATCACACAAATGAAGGATTGAAATCACAGTGAAGAACTTGTGAATCAATCACAATCAAGCAAGAAAGAAAAACAAAAAGAAAGAACAAGAAGAAAGGTGAGATTAAAGATGAATTCAATCGAACCAAAAAAACAGAGTATTCATCAAATTATGATGAAGATCAAAGTGCAGAAGAATCAATCTAGCACCATGAATAAAGCAGAGAAAACAATCAATGAAGATGATCGGAAGAGAAAGCACAGCAGAGAAAAACGGTTAGAGGCCGTTGAGGATCGTAACTACCTTTCCCCATAGGAGAAGGCGCATGATACCATATTATGGAACACACAAGAATAGTAAAACTGAATTCTCGTTGATAGAATTATTGTTACAAAGAGTATATATACATGTAGTAAGTAGCAAGGTAAGCTACAGTGAATGTATTCTAGAGGATAACTAGCTACTATGGATTGCTTGTGATACAAGTTAAGCTAGAATACTATGTAATGCCTTCTGTGTACTCTACATTATGCAATAATTTTTATTTAACTCCCCTCAGAAGAAGAAAAATTAACTAATTCTAAGAGATTGATCATTGAATAATGAACTTCAACAATGTGTCTGAAATTACTTTTTACTGTACCGTGAAACTACAGATGTAGGTTATTTAACAATCAAGAAATTCACATTTAAGTTTGTAAAAACTTAAGAGGAAAACTATTTAGGACATAAACCAGAACTCATGCAAAATAAACCAGAATAATTTACATCTAAAATAAACTCATCTATTGCTTCTCAAGTTGTACTTTTGATTGAGTTAAAAAACAAAATTGTACTTTCAAGACTTCGACAAAACTATAGAAAAATTATCAACCTTTGTAGAATTATCAATTCTAAACAACAATACCGTGACTATATCATGAAATGGGATACATAATTAACCCGTTTTGGTGGCTATATCAATGGTTCTTTAGGTGCATTTTGCAAAAGTAAGTAACTTTGACTTTCAAAAATATATTAAACGAGCTTTGAAAAAAATATTTCGCAATGGTTTTCGGAATAGGCTTATAGCAGTTAAAGCTAACATAATTTTACCTATTCCTGCGAGTGCTGCACCATATAGCAGTTGTAGAGGATTCGGGTTCAAAGAGGAAGCGAAAAAAAAATGTGAAAGAGAGGGAGAATATGAGAGATAAGGTAAAAAGTATGAGAGATGTAGATGGTGGAGATAAATGAGATTAAGAGAGACCAAGTTCACTTTCTTTATACACATATTTGACCAATAACAAACTGAGAGCAAATTTGCTTATCTGAAAAAGTAATGCATCAAGAGTAAATTTGCTTAGGAGAGCTGTACAACTTTTATTAGGATGATACTAAGGGTAACGCAAATTTTTTTTTTCAAAATAATAACAAAGCCTATGTATGCAAATGCCTGTCCTAGTTTTTTATAACTCGGTAATTTCGTCCATAGTAATACTAGAAGCAATTTGTGATCCACCGGTTGGGTTAAAATCATCGCTAGCGACATATTGTGACTTACTTATATTGCTCAAATTGTTGTAAACTTCAAGCATTGTTGGTCTTTGGTTTATAGGTTTAACACACTCACAAGCAATCTTTAGGAGAGCACATACTCCGTTTTCAAATCCTTGCCCAGGCAGAGATTTATCAATGGCGTTATAAAAATTCAAAGGGTTATCATAGAGATTAGTGGTGGTCGATGAGCGAGTCAGTTCGTTATATGTTTTCCCTGTAATCAGTTCAAAAAGCACACTTCCAAAGTCGTAGACATCCTTCTTCCCGTCGTTCACTTTAAACATATTGCTGAGATGATATTCAATGTTGGGATTCATAAATTTGGCCTGCCCAAAATTGGATATTTTGGGTTCAAAATTCTCATCTAGCAGTATGCATTGTGAACATATATTAAAATGCACTATGCTCAAATCACAGCTATGATGGAGCCATGATAATCCTCTTGCTATTCCAAGTGCAATGTTTTCCCTCTCAGGCCATTTCAGTCTGATGACTTCACTTTTTAAAGGGTGCAACCATTTGGAAAGCCTTCCATTTGACATGTATTCATATGCCAAAAGCCTTTCCTTTCCTTCAATGAAGAATCCAAGCATGGGAACTATATTTTTGTGTATGTACCTACTCATAATCGTTGTTTCTAAAAGGAACTGCCTTTCAAAAAGACGACAGTTAGATAATCTCTTAACAGCTAGCAACTGACCATTTGGTAGATTTCCCTGGTACATCATTCCCATCTTTCCCACCCCAATGGCATTGTCTATAGCAAAACAGTCGGTTGTGTCCCGGAGTTCTTCTAACCGTATTGTTGAAGTCAATCTCCCCAACAATATAGAGATCTGTGGATTCCAACCATAGCAAAGTTATATATGTCAATCATTTCTATGGATTGTAAGCAATACAAATATGCTATTTAGATAGAGTCAACAAGGTAATGACACTAAGGGCATCACCTACCTACATTCTTACTATAATTCTTAAGTATAATGAGTTTTATGTTTGAGTATGTGCCATATTATGAACGGTACTCACAGTAGGATAGATTATAGCTTTGTTAGTAATATTATTGTGCATGTCTCTCTTATCTGTAAGGGTCAACTTTTTGCTGCAAAAGTTGTTCCTAACTTTATCTCATCAAAGTGAAATGTTTTTATCCCATTGTCTATACCAATTCAATATAAAGCTTGTACTAGATTTTTATCAATAGATCAAACTCAACCTTACAAAATCATGAGATGAAGGGTAACACTTTTTTATACAACCCAAATCCTCTACCACAATTTCATTGGGAAGCTAGATGGCTGTAGACTGTTAGATTAAGAGAGAAAAATTTTAAGATTATGAGAAATCCTCTATATTCTAACAGTCTTCTGCATCGTAAAGCCAATTGTAGAGAATTTAATTTGTGTTTTATAGACTTTTTTAAATCTTCTTTTAATATCGATCTAAACTATCATGGCTCATTAAGTTAGTCCCTTAGCTGCTTTAGATATAGAAGAGAAAATGATAGTTCTGAAACTATACTAATGAATTAAAAATAGTTTAAAGACTAATTATATTTATATAGTCCGATTACCAAATAAAAAATAGAGTGATAGTTTAGAGAGGGCAACTGATGCACAATTTTTTTTTTTTGGCAAGTTTGGACACTCTTAAGGCTGTGATCTTTTGACAAATGCTCTCATCGGAGTTAGAAAATGTATTGAGGTTTGATACCCCAGTTTGAACCCTATTCCTATTTTTTTTCCTTTGTCATTCTAAAAAAAACTGAGATTTGGTTATTTTTTCCAGTAGTTTATTTAAAAAAGAAATACTTAATAGAGTACAATACCTCTTTGATTTCTTTGCGCGCCAGCCACGGATGTAACAATTCGTGCATCTGATTAGTTACCATTCGTGTCCTCCTGCTCGTGATGGAGCAAATATATTTGCCCAATTCTTTAGCTTTGTTTAGGTGATTGTTTTTTCTCTTATTAAGTTGCACACATTTGGAGTAGAACATACAAGTGAGCATAACAAAACAAGAGAGTGAAAAAACATAACCAACAATAAGACCGCCCTTGAACGATTCGTGGAAATCGATGGTCTTGTCATTGAACGGATCTTCCAATGAATTCTTAACGTATTTTAAAAGGTGCATATCAGTCTCAGAACTCTGAATTGTCCTTAACATACCGAGGCACAGGAATACTGCAAACAGATTATCCCTTTTTATTTGAAAAACCATTCTTGTGGATATACAAAAACTGAGACTGCATGGATATGGAAAAGAAAAAAAAGTGAGTTAAGAAGAACAAATTGGAAAATTAAAAAGAGGAATGATGATGTTAGAACAACAACTCAATTCAAAAATAGAAATGTAGAACTTGAATGCTTGCATGGAAATTTGGGCTACCTACAAAGCCAAACTAACATCGAATAAGCTAAACTTTACCCTAGTCATCCGTGCCTACGATTATTTTAAGACTTTGTTTGAGAGTTTGGGAGTGTCCCAGTATTATATATATTATATATAGCATTTTACATGCCGCCTGCCACATTTGAACATTAATTACGATAGTTTGGAATTTGAATTATTTTATTTGTTTAAGTCTTCTAAATGCTGACTTGCAAAGTGAATCTCATGGAAAATTTGTTCAGTTTGCTTTTTATTTTTGACTCAATTGTTTGGTTTACTTGTTGAACGGGTTAGGAAAACATTATCATACTTCTTGACAGTGACACTTTGAAAGTAAAAGCTAAAATGGGTTTAGTCATCATAAATCAATGGAGAAAAACAACAACAATAATGCAATGGAAAATATATTAATTGTATAGGAGAGAACTTATACAAAAAAGGAGAAGCAGGGGAAACGGGTACAATTAACGCGTGAATTCCATCTCTCCAATTATAGCTGTCACTTTATTTATACAGGAATAGGATTCACTGCTGTCGGTTTTTTCTCACATTCACACTGTCAAAACATTGATAGCCGTCTTATCTTAATCGAACGATTAAATAAAAAACATTTGATTCTATTTCTTATGGACACGAAACTCACAACTAACAGATTTATTGATTAAGAAAGGATAAAATTGGTTTTCATGGAGGTTATGATTAGTGTTATTCTTCTCCACACAAAAATCCATCTCTCTCTCTTGTAATTTTTAGATTTCCCATTTACCCATAAACTCCTTTGTTGCATTAAAATCACACCATTTGCTGAATTTTCTCCACTCTTCGTTTTTTTTTCTTTGTCCCTATGAGCTTTGGATTTTTTTTTTTCCAGAAAATATGATGATTTATTTAGAGCAAGGAAAGATGATGATCTGGTTTGAATTTTTGTTCATTAAAGACATAGGACTATGAAATTCCTTAAAAAAAGACTATGGAATAAAATTTAGATTTAGAAGAAGAAAGTTGAAGATGAAGATTGATGTTTTTATAAATCATTTTAATTAATTTACCGATTTACTTATATATTATTAAAAGAATTTTTGGTGGACAAGCTTTAAGATATTTTTCCTTAAAAAACCATTTAAGATACAATTTTTTATTACAAACAGGGCTAAAAGCCCATTTAAGATTTCATTTTTGTTTGGTGAAAGATAATTTTTTTTTTTTAGGGATTGATGAAAGATAGATTAAGGGTATAAATGATTTCTGAACAATTAATAAAAAATATAATGGAGAAATTAATTTGACCAAAATAGTATATTGGGTTGTTTTGGGGAGGTACTTTGATTTAAACAACAAAAGTGATCAATTTTCCACTAACTTGGCTATTCCTCGACACCCCTTCCACGCCCTCTTAAACTGTCTATTTTCCAACCAAAAAATATTAAATCAAAATGGCTTTGGGTCCCTATCCCAACCCTCCACCTTTAAAATTAAAGGACAGTGATCCAACCCATCCCTTGAAATCATCCAAAGAGAGGACGCTCCTCAAAATTGAATCTACTCCTCCAAAATAAGCATTATATACTTTCAATTCATAGTTATTCCATTAGGGTGATACCAAGTGTACCGCCTACTCAAGACATTCACACTATAATTAGATTTTTCAACAAGAAATTAGAGAGCCTATTAATTAGATTTTTCAAACAAAAATAAGATAAAACAAACAATAGTAATAGATTAGACTTTGTTCAGTTTGCTTGTGGAACGAGTTAGGAAAACGTTATCATAACTTTTTAATTTTCAACAAGATTTTTGTTTGTCGCTCATAATATCTTTTTAATTTTCAACAAGATTTTTGTTTGTTTCCACAATCATTTTTCCTTTCCTAAGTAACATTTTTCTTTATATTGAAAAACAATACAAGAAAAAGAATACAAATATAAAGTGCGCATATAATTATATATATTAGAGGAAAGAAAGACAATATTGACGTGTCTGTCTATACACATTTCTATTGTCTTAAATTTGAACTGTTTTTTTTATCTTGATTGTAGTATAAGTCCCTAGCATTGGTCTAGAAATGAGAGATTTGGCTTATAGCCAGGTTTAAACTCATGGTCTCTATTGATCAATAAAAAAAATTTGTGATTTGCATTTGAGTTAGAAACATTTTGTTCTTACTTAAGAGTTATGCAGAGTGCTCATTATTGGCAGTAGGTACATGCTCTCCAATCAACCTTGTTTGGTATCAATCTTTTGAATCGACTAGCCATAATCACTCATAACCAAAACTAAATTTTTCTTGGTAGATTCATCAACAGCAAGTCCATAATAAGGGTAGCTTGGGGGAAGTTATCATGAATATCATGACTACTCCAAAATCATAGCTTCAATACCTACCTTGGGATCAGGTTACTTTTTCTTTTATAAGCAAAAATTAAAATTATTGGCAACTAAAATCCAATTATTAAAGGGAGTACAAATGGTACTCTCCAATGAACCCTTACGACCTATGTGGTGCAAACCCAGCATCATAGCGGAAAAAATCTACCTATTTTCTATGAAGGGTTGCAAAGCTTAAATCAAATCACGTGCTCGAAAGTCGAACAAAATTCAATACAACAGACCCTTACAAATATGTTTGGATACAACATGACGCTTGCAACAAATTCACTCAATGTTGCAAATTTGGTATGCACGCAACAGGACCAGGTTAATAAATAAGTATATTGGTCTCTATTTGTCGTAGGAGTTTCATAAATCGATCGATAAGAGGTCAGGATCTTCACAAATATCATCTCTCTCCCATATGTTGCCCATCTTGCTGTACACCTCAAGCATAGTAGGCCTTTGTTCAAGCAAAGGATGAACACAATCACATGCAACTCTAAGAAGAGCAGATACCTCATCTTCAAATTCTATCTTGTTAAGAGATTCATTCACAGTATCATAGAACCCAGAATGGTCCTCCAACAGATTCATAGGATTAGGATATGTGTGCGTCGCAAAAGGAACATTATTAGTATTACTTAAACAATCACTTATTTGGCCAAATTTCTTCCCCTTAATCAGCTCAAAAAGCAAACAACCAAAATCATAAACATCCTTCTTTCCAAATCCTATGTTTTTATTCACATCATTATTCATAAACATGGCCCCTCCAAAATTGGATATTTTCGGCTCAAAATTGTTTCCTAGCAGGATACACTCGGAGCTTATATTAAGATGAACCATATGCAAGCTATGATGGAGGCAACATAAACCTTTTGCTATCCCAAGTGCAATTTGAATAACCCTTGACCATCCTAGTTTTGTAGTATCGTCATTCAACCAATCAGAAAGCCTTCCATTTGACATGTATTGATACACCAAAACTCTTTCATTTTTTTCCTCTTCTATGCAGAAACCAATCAAGGGAAGTATGTTTCTATGACTGTATTGTCCCAAAAGCATTATTTCTAATCCAAACCTTTTGAATTGAGAATCATGTAGTCTCTTAACTGCGAAAATACAACCGTTGGAAAGTGTTGCTTTGTACATTATCCCAGTCACTCCCACCCCAATGACATTGTCCTTACTAAAGTATTCTGTTGCATGATAGAATTTGGTGAAGTTCATCTTATAAGCCAACCGTCCAACTTTATTGATCTGTTGATGTCATGCATCCCAAAAAAACATAATAAAGACAACAATATTATGTTATTTTAAAATTATAGATATCCATAAAAACATTTGCATTTTTTATTTTTGAGAAAACAAACATTTGCATTTTATCAGTATTCGGTAAGATTAATGGATTACCTGTATTCTTTTATGTAGCAACTCCACAGGTAACATGTTCTCCTTTTGTCTAACTTTCTTTAGTTTCTGTGCATGGATATGCCCAATTAGATTATAAATAATCATAGCAAAATCTTTCGATTAGAAAATGCTAACAAGTGCCCTTAGAGCATTGCTTAAGCGTCTAAAAGTAGTAACTTTTATATTGAAAATTGTGTATTTATAACTTTTACGTGTGTTTGACTTGTATTTTCAAAATAAAATATGTGAATTCTTTAAACAATGTCCTTATGTCACATGTTAACAAAACCCTTAAAAATATAGTTATTTCAAAATCATTTTAATGAAATCCTATAGCTAAAAGTACAAAATGAGTGTTTGCTCTCTATTGTAATAAATAATAAAAATGAACATCTATGATGATAGACTTTGTCTACTGTGCATAAATAAATTAATTTAACAGCATGCACAAATTTATTTTTTACCATTGAATAAGTCACAACACATCTCATTTGATTGAATGATAAAAATAAATTTATGTATGGTGTAAGATTTATCTCACTTTTGCAACGACTTGATCTCAAAGTTATATGCTATGAAAGGAAAAATGTTATTTGGACAAGGTTTGATTTTTTTTTTTACTTTTTTTGCTACTTTTTTCTCTTTCTTTGAATCACATTAATAATTAAAAAAGATATATTTTTATATGACATGCGATGTGAATTTTTTTATGTTCAAATAAGATCATTGTGAAGTTCTTTACTCTTTTTATTTCATCATTTTTCGACACTGTTCTCAAGACTAACAATATATTGCTAAACAAAAATAGGTATTTCCTTCAATAATAAGTATACATACATTGAGCTGTACTAAAAATTGTGTATATAAATTAGTGTGACAATAAAGAATGAGCAAACCAAATATATAAATAACCATTAATACTAAATTAATTTTACTCAAAAAAAATTAATAATAAATAGATTATAGTATCCAAAATAAAGGGACATGGTACCTCTTTGATTTTCTCCTGTTTGGAGTTATGATTATGCATCTCTCCAATTTTCTTATGTCTAAGGTTTTTCTTTTTTCTCTTCTTCATAATTTGAGTGGGTAGACAATAGGACATATAAAAAACAATGACAAAGGTTGCAGTGAAAAAATAGCCAGCAATAAGACCTTGCCTAAATGAATCTTTGAATTGATTAGAGAATTCCATGATTCCACCTCAGCATCCACTGTTATTTTTCGTAGTTCACTACAACATCAACATTAAAAAAATGTTTTACAACACAAAATTAAAAAAAATTCAAGTGCATAAAAATATTATAAGATGTAGATATGTATTAGAATCTTACCAAAGAAGTCACATTTTTTGGAACATCGAATGGATGTTTGATAGAATCTAGCTAATTAACTTCTTCCAAAATGCTGGAGTTTGCTTACACGAAGTACAGTACGGAGTATGGACTAAGAAGAAGAAGAAGACATTTCTAATTTCTTTTTTATTTGCAAGTACTTTTGAACCTATTTGAGTACGTGTAGGAAAATTGTGGTTGTTATATATGTGAGTGATGTAACCATTGACTTTGCCATTGACGCTAAATAGTTTCATGGAATCGGCTCCCCTTGTGAGTCATGACCGAGTAAGTAAGCGCGTATAATAATTGTTAAGGGTTATGCATCCCCACCACTTTATATGAGTTTTATTTATTTTTAAATTATACACTCACAATGATTTAAATTAACACTAGTGTGAGTATTAGAAAGAGTGTTTAAAAGAGAGTTTTGTTTAACTCTATTGAAATAATCTTTGAATATATGCAAAGTTTGAAAATAATCTCTGTAAAATTAAAAATATAAATTTTACTTTTCTACTTTGATATTCTTCTTATGGTGGTCTCTCAACTACCTAGTCACATGTAAGACGCTGATGTAGCAAGGATCTTAGCACGTGAATTTTTTATAATGACTTTTATTTTGCATTAAATTTTGTTTTCCTCACAACTTTTTTTTTCTTCAAAAGAAATATCCTTTTTTGATAACATAAATTGAGGGACTGAAATAAAGAAAAAATTGACCATTTTTTTTATAAAAGACATGCTCCCTCCATTGGCAATTTCGCGACATAATTTTTTTAGGTTCATTCAATTAATGATGTATGTGGTCTACAATATGAACCACATACATCATTATTAATTAAATGAATCTAAAAAATCAAATTTGCTTATAATTAGCAATGGAGGGGGTAAAGTCCAAGAAAGTAACCTACATGTCCAATTTTTCATGATATTTGTTGGGCTTTTTAACATTTTAAAATAAGGCCCCCACGTAAATTTAGAATTTTACAAGAATGGTCGGATTAATTATGAATTTTTAAAACTTGAAAAACTAAAAAATCAAAACAACATAAACTTCAACCTATCAATCGAATTTTGATCTAATTGTTTGCTAAGACCTCTATAAAAAGAATACATATAATGGATTTGTAAAGTTTCATAACATTTTGAAGATGTCTCAGTTTATTTTAATTTTTAAACAAAAACGTACAAAATTGCAATTTTATTATGGGTAAGTATATACTCACATGTCAATTTTAGTTCCCCAATTTTACAGTCATATTAAAAACATCATAAGAACATCATTTCGGAAGTTTTGAAATGTTTAAACGAAGGAATGGTTAATTATGATTTTTTTTTTTTTTTAAGAAATTCATAATTATGATAAACAAAAATTTATAACTACTTCGTCTCTCTTTTAAAAACTAAAATTTTATTGTGAGGGTTCTTATGATGATCTAAACATGTCTGCAAATTTGGGGAACGGAATTTGATCCTTGAGAATATGATGATCTATTAAAAGCTGGAACTAACTTTGTTTGTGTTAGCCTGCTATAATTGACAGTGAGAGGATTCAAATCTGAGACATTTAGAAAAGCACAATTCAACGTTGCAAGACTACTACACTAAGCCATTCCATGTTAGTTTGTTAATTGCTTATTGATTTGATTAGTACCCCCCAATAATTTAGTATCTAATAGAGTTAACTTCTATATGTAATAATATTTATTTATGCAATTTTGTCAAAAAATACATATTTAATTATACAATTATAATTGAAGTAAAAAATTTGCACCCCTGACTCACGGTGTTGGTCACGCCACTCTATTCATGCTTCTAACTTTACTCCCTAATCCAATGTCATTGTCTTTCATATCTAGAGATGTTGAATGATAAATTCATTTTTTAAAATAATAATGTTTCCGAGGGGTGAAACTCCTCGCAAATTCCCATCAACTACTTTGACGGAAGGTAAATGAAATGAAATGAAATCGTGTCAATCAACTAGACAGATTTAGGAGCAAACTCATTTCAAATTTGATATGGGTATGCCCCTTGATAATTTTCTAAGGGATAAGATAACCCCTCGTAAATAATTTGAGATGATAATCTTTTCTAGTCCACCATCTCCTCGCAAAACCCCTGGCAATTATGTCTCTTAAAGAGGCAACCCCCTTTGAAATTTCAGTTTTTCTTGTAGTAATAAAAAAACTTAAATAAATATTTCCTTCAAACAAAAAATTAAATAAATATTTTTCATTGAAAAATATAAACCAAAAAAAACTAAAATAAAAAGTAGTTATTCGGTATTTAACATCGAAGTTGCCTCTACATTGTTTGTTTATTTTATTATATTTTTGTAGAATATATACTTTAACTTGTTTGATTCAATTTTATAAATTTTTTTATCTAAATTTATAAATTTTTCATTTTAAAATTTAGTTAAAAAATAAAGATAAATTTTTAATTGAAAATTGTTGATCTAATTTTGGTGTAGATTTAAATTTAATATTAAATTTTAAAAAGCAAATGAGTTATTAAGGGTAGATTGGTCCAGGAAACATTCTGACCAAAAGTTGTTAATTGTGGAGTTTTCATTATCTATACTAGCATAAAGACAAACACACACTGTGTAGTGTGTACCCATCAATCTGTATTTTTTTTATTTCGTTGTATTTATATTTTATTTGATTTTAAATTTGAAAAAAAAAATTGTTATGGAAAGATTTGTCAAGGAAAATAGACAGCTAAAATATAGTTAGTTTTCAATTTTCCTATAATTTTGACATGGATCTAGGTTTAAATTAAACATTGAAAAAAAAATGATTGCTAAGATTGATTTTGTCAGAAAAATATCCAACAAAAAAGTAGTTATTTGGTAATTATTTTTTGAGTTTTTTTTTAAGGAAGTTAACTTTTGAATTGTCTTTGTACAATGATATAGATAGACACAAGAGACACACTTACTTGAACACAAACCTAAACAAAAATACTTATGGACACACACAAAGCCAAGCAAAAATTAAAAGAGAATAAAATTACATGTTACTATTTGATGTGATTAATTACTTTTTGTTAATTTTATGTAAGTGTGCCCAAATAATATTTAATATTTATTTAGGGTTGTATTTATGAAAGACTTTCTCGTCATCTCTAGATATAATGGTATACATAATTTTTTTTGGTGGTCTGATATTTGTTTTTATCAATGGGAATATAAAGACAAGCAAAAAAAATTAAATTCTCAAGAAACTAACTCCCATTGCATCAGCAAGAAGAGTTGAATAAAGTTGAGTAGGACAAGATTGAAGAAGGACAGGCATTCCCTTCACGAAGAGTATGAGTGAAACTAAGATCTCAATCGTAAGATAAGAATTTCTATGGGAAATCAATGGCGTATATGGATGAGTCAAGGGGTGGTCATTCTCCAAAAGAAGCAACGCCGATTGAGAGTCAGATTCATAAATAAGAGAATAAAAACCAGCGTTCCAAGCCATATCTAAACTGCGGTCAATAGCCATTAGCTCTGCATTCATGTTTGTAGTGTGACCATAATAGCCAAAGCAGCCAAGAAGCCACTCCCCACTAGAATTATGGACGATTCTTTCGGTGGTCTAATATAATGGTATACATATAAATTAAGGCAAATTTATAATAAAAAATATTACATTACAAATAAATGGAATAGATAGTTAGTTTTTTATTTTTCTATGATTATGATGTGGATTAATTTGAAAAGAATAAATGAGTTTCCTTTATATGATAATAAAGATGACGATATAATTTGCAAAGTTTCACTTATGAATCATCAAAAAAACATGATAAGAAATTTTAAACAACCACAAATAATCACTTGAGAGTGCACTACCATCTCTTTACCGTAAATTTTTCCTATAATAAAAAAAAAGTAACATTTATTTAAATTCATAACAAAGGAGCCAAATTATTGGAGAACTGAGTGGTTGAGAGGAAATTGAAAGCTGATACAGTTGTGATTGCTAAATTCGTCTTCCAATATTCACCTACGATGCAGTCCTCATAGTTTGGAGTCAATTTTTAGGTCACCCCGTACCTATAAATATAACCAAACTTGTTGATTGTAATTAGTTTGGGACCAACATTCATTCAACCTTTGAAGCTCAATCTCTCTTCGACGTACCCATCCTACATTTTTATCTTACCTTGGTTGGTTGGTTATGGCAACATCCCATCAACCACCCAACAATGGTAACGCTTCCAACAGGTTCGTTTTCCACAACTTTTTTAGATTCATAACATGCAATATTTTTAATGAATTTTGAGATTTGATTTTTTTTTTCTTTCCATAGGCTTTTTTTTTATGAAGTATGAATTACATTAGTCATTACAGTAGTTTGAAACGAAAAAAAAATATCAAACTTAATTTCCATTGTATATTTCTATTTAAGCAACAAAAAGAAAAGGATCGAGGCTTCATTTACATGTTACCTGATAGGAAACAAATTAACCGATCATGTAGGCAAACCAGATAATATTGTATTTTTTTTAGTTTTTGTCATAACTATATTTAATAAAAGAGTGCTCTTTTCAGTGTCCATTCCGACGGGTTTGGTTGACTTTTTCCATAAAGAAAAAATTTATTTTATGTGAAACGGGAATAGTAAAAATTACCCTCCGTCTCAAATTATAAAACGTTTTTATGAAAGAGATTTTATTAGTTGTTTTACAAAATTGTCGGAATTGAAAGAGCAGGGAGTAATAATATATTTAAGGTGCATAACAACTTGCCTATTATTATTCAGCTGTTAATGAGCATTCCCTTAATTATCGTATCTTTAGTTACGAGCTCTCTTAACTGTAGTATCTTTAATTTAACACCTTAAATATAGTAACAATTTATATAATTATCTATTAATTTTATTTTTTGACAAATATAATTATCTATTATGAATAGCTCTCTTTTAACATTCCAAACAAATTAGTTTATATAATCTATTTTGGTGTAGGGAGACAGAAAAAATATATGCCAATATGGATTGGGACAAACTTGCATGTGGAGTGATTCCAACTGATTATATGTACATCATTAAATCCAATGAAGATCGGACCTTTTCAAACGGCACTCTCGTGCCTTTTGGAACCATTGATATCAACCCGCATGCTGCTGTTTTAAATTATGGACAGGTATATAGCTCTTTTTTTTTTCTCTTGGTGATTAACTATGTATAGCTCTTACTTACGCTATTTTGGTACATGTTCTTAGTGGCTTTTGCTCTAAAAAAAACTACGTATAGCTTTTAATTAAGCTATTTTGGTACATGTTATTAGTGGAAAGACAAAGGAATGAAAAGTAGACCAAACTGGGAGAGGTTTTTTCAGGGGAAGTAATAAAATAAGAAAAGGAAATGAAATTCCCTTCCTCTCCTTGATTAAAATTTCCAAGTAAGGGTTTGGTAATTTTTATCCCCAAAAAATATATTATGTAAGTCTAAGATTTTAAATAACCATATCAATTTCCACAGTGTACTCAACTTAAGTAGAGTGTGTTTGATCTCTAAAACGTAAGTATTGGAACCCACGCAGAATAGCACAACTCAAGGCAGAACAAGACAAACTTTTATAGTATTGTCTTATATGATGTTTGGTAAATAAAAGACTATTTTGGTATTTTAGACAACTTATACTAGGTCCAAAATGATGTGATGTGGTTTAGTGAGGGACAAGAGTTTCAGTTTTTGTCATGTGATCTCTTGCCCCTCATTTGTCCAATCTCTGTAATAGTTTACAATCAAATACAGTACAACTGAAGTTGTCGGCATAATCCTTTATTTCTTAATTTTTAGGTTTGAGTTAAGTATTTGGAAAACATGATATAGCTTGTTAGCCTGATTAAAAAGCTATATTTCACATGAACTGATTACATTAAATAACGTACCATAAAGGACAATCTTCTCAAAAAACTGATTACATGTATGATATATGAATGATAAAAGGGATTATTTGAGGGCATGAAGGCTTACAGAACAAAAGACGGCAATGTGCAACTATTCCGACCAGAAGAGAATGCGCTGCGCATGCAGATAGGAGCAGAGAGGCTGCTGATGCCATCACCTTCTGTTGAGCAGTACATTGATGCTGTAAAACAAGTTGTTCGTGCAAATAAACGTTGGGTATACTTATTGCTCTAATTTTCTTTTATCTCTTTGCCTTGTTTTGTTTTTTAGCGCATGTCTGGTATTACGATGTATTTGTCAGAATCACAATGAGTTACTGTGGTTCAGACAAAGTTCATTGTGACACCAAACATGCACCAAGTTCAAGTTTGAGTATGCACTAATGAGTTCGAGTTTGATTATTTCAAATTTGTAATTGGAATTGTAGGTGCCTCCTTGGGGAAAAGGAACATTGTACATTAGGCCTTTACTATTTGGAAGTGGACCTGTTCTGGGTATTGGACCAGCACCTCAATGCACCTTCTTAATATTCACTAATCCAATTAGCAACATTTACAAGGTACGGTATCTAATTTTCAATTAGAATTTATGTCAAAACAATTGATCTATTTCAATGTATATTATTAAAGGACTAATAAGCAAAATGTAAACTTGAACAGGGACAAAAATCATCCTTGAATTTGTTGATTAATGAAAACTTTCCTCGTGCATATCCTGGTGGAACGGGTGGAGTAAAAAGTATTAGTAATTATCCACCTGTAAGTTATTTAAATCTGCAAAATAAAATAATAGAAGTTATCTATAAGCATTAGTTGAAATTTTAATCTCCTAAATAGGTTTTCCAAGTTGTAAAAGAAGCAAAAGCCAAAGGATTTTCCGATGTGCTTTTTCTAGATGCAGTGGAACATAAATACATTGAAGAGGTATCTTCATGTAATGCTTTCATTGTGAAGGTAATGTTATATTACAACAACATTTTTGTTCATTTTTCATGTTTTATATTTATGTTAAATATAGTTTGTACTTCATATATATATAGGGTAAGGTTGTTTCAACTGCACCTACACTCGGAACTATTCTTCCTGGAGTCACAAGGAAAAGTGTCATTGAACTTGCACGTGATTTGGGTTACGAGGTAATTAATTAATTATTATACTCATTTTCAATATACTAATACTTTGCATGGACGTAGATGAGTCGAGATCCTCTCCATTTGATAAATTTTTTATGTAATAAATTTTGCGAAGGTGAAGGAACGCAAGGTCTCGGTAGAAGAACTGCTTGAAGCTGATGAGGTTTTCTGCACTGGAACCGCTGTTGGGATCTCTGCTGTCGGCAGTGTAACATACAAGAATAAAAGGTGGTACAATATATATATATATATATATATATATATATATATACACATATTGATGTTGTATTTTGCCGTGTTAAGTTCATAAATATAGTATATTAACAATTAATGTTGTTTTTTGCAGTGTTAACTTCAAAACAGGGGCAGATAATGTGACTAAGAAGTTGTATGATTTGATTACGGGCATCCAGTCAGGTCTCTTAGAAGATAAGAAAGGATGGGTGGTCAAGATTGATTGAGCTACATTCTAAATGTTTGTTGGTCCCAGCTCCACATAATTCTAAACTACTAAATACTCCGGATTGAGTATAATAATAATGACATAAGCTTGTCTTGGAGCGAAAAATAAGATAATATAAGTATACGGTGTGTTTGTCAAAATCACAATGAATCATCGTAAATTTGTAAAAACTATATAGTGGTTCAACAGACCTGGATCCCTTGCTGTAACGGCTTCACGCAGTGGTTCATCTCAGCCATTGAACATTGATCCAACGGTTAAGATTGTTTTGCCAGTTTTCACACACTTTGATCTCAACCACTAGAATTTGATCGGATGACTGACATGCTTTACAGCACCTGCTGTTACAACAAAAAATCTGCTTCCGTGGTTCAACATGTATTAACAAATTCATGTAATATCAAACATACTCTAAATAATATTTGTTTAATGTCAAATCACAATGAATTTCTCTAAAAGATTTGACACTAAAAATAAAGAGAAATGGGAATAGTTTCTCTCATTGGAACCCTTTTCATTTTCTCAATTCTAACATTTTAACCATCAAATTTGATGTTTTATTTTCTTTATAAATATTTCTTATGTTTGATACAAATCCACGAGCGTATGCTTCTATCGAGTAGTAAAAATATCGTTTTACAAAGAGTTATTGTAATTACCGATTTCGTTTTCAATATTGATTAGCCGAAAAGATTAAGTATTCGAAGTTCAACAGTTTTTGATTTAAATTCATATAATATAAAAAGGCCTTAGAATTGTGGTCAAATCTTAATGACAAAAACTAAACAATTCCTTGTCTATTTCCTTATTCTATGTTAAATTTATTTTCTTAAGACAAGATTTTCGTAAGTATTTCATGTTTCCCTTCAGAATACATGAATGTATCTCAATAGCAATAAAACTTATTCTCATGGTTTATTGTTATTGAGATTCTTTAAGTTCAATCTTATAGTCTCAAGATTTACAAAATTATTCTCATGTTTTGCTCACCTTGATTAATATCATTTGTTCTAATATCAATCTTCATCTTTCGATCATTCGATTGATATTTGAAATATAACTTAAAAATGATGAGATTAGATTAGAAAAGAATTTAAATAGACTAAGGTTCTAGACTTGGTTTGAATAGGATTTAGTAATTAGACATTCCAACAATCCCAAGACTAAAAAGTATACTCACTCATGTTCATTGTAGACAAAAGACAATAATTAAAAGACATAGAATAATAAGACATAAAAGTAAATTGTTGAATGTAAATTACAGAATTATAAAGAGAAAAAAACAAAGTACAATAAGGTAAAATGCAGAAATTAGAGCAAAAGAACTTAGAACAAAATGCTAACTTTTGATTCAATCTTAAAACAAGTTCACAAGATATTCCCCGGTAGTTTACAAGTCTGATATGAACCCTATATATAGCCTATAACCTCATACAATGGATTAAACTCGGATTACAAGGCAATAATGAGCAGTTTCCAAGAGTTTTCATCATTAATATTTGACTGCATAACGTGCATTGTCGTGCTTGTGAGGCACACGACTGTGCTTGATCCAAAAATGGCCAAAACTGAACAACTAAAGGGCTGCACGGTCGTGCAGCTGAGTCGTACGGTCTGTGCGAGTCATCCGCACCTCCTGCACACGGTCAGCACAAAATAGGCGCACGGTCAGGCAAAAATGGGGCACTTGAAAATGGCATGTTTCTTGACTTTTGTTGACTTCCTTGACTTTCAATCCTTGACTTTGGCCCAAATGCATTGTTCTTCAATATTTTTATTCTTAAATTAAAACAAACACTTTCAAGTAAACTTGCTCTAGAATAAGATAAAAACACACACATTTTTATTGAAATTGACGACTAAAAACATCACAAACTACCACTTATCAATGTTGATGATTGAAATATTAAAATTGAGTGTATACATGTCATTTTGCTAAATGTTGAGAAATTGTACATACGGGTTGCGACGTTGGTGACCATAGTAAGTTAGGCATTTTAGAAATAAAATATTCAAAAATTCATTATAAAATATTATCAAAGTTTAAGCGGAATTGTTAAAATATAGTATCTTCTTTTACACATTCATGTGTAAAAGAAATCCACTTCTCAATCGAAATCCAAACTTTAGTTCTCTATATCGTGGAATTTTAGTCTCTTTTGTTATATTCAATCTTAGTTGGTCATATATACTCTTTTTATATGTAAAAAAAATGTGTGGTGCATATTTATATATAAAACACACATGCGATGAAAGCATATCAAGTGAGAAAGGAGATTCTTATGTGAGAATGAAATGATTAAATTTAAGCTTTTTGGATTAAAAGAGCACCAACAAAAACTAAAAAAACTGTCAATCGCAACTACTACAAACGGTAAAACCACCAAACCAATCAGCCACCAAAGATCCCAACTATCAATATAGCTTATAGATTAAATGGGGCAAAAACAAGTGGAGACCACATTCATAGGCATGAGTAGCATGAGCCATCCTTATTTTTTCTCATTGCCCCCTTACCTTAGTCTTCATCAATTTATTCTTAGTCGGAAGTCCTAAGTCTTCATCAATTTAGGTCCACTCCTTCGCTTCACCAACCAACCCTCACCCCTTCCTTTGCCATTACAGTCCAAAACAAAACAAACGAGAAATAACATCAAGAAATACTAATATTGAGTTTGCTAATGAGAAGGATATTGGTTAAATAATCATTAGAAAGAAATGCTTCAAAAGTTTGTCTAAAAAATACACCTTAAATAATTTCCAATGTGATACTTCCATTATTTTCAAAATTACAAACTTACGTCTCTTGAGATTTGAGAGAGGGTATGTCCTTAAATGTGAGTTAGACAAATGATGGAGAAGGAAGGAGTAGAATATGGGAGCTTCTAGGTATATTCACAAATTAAAGTGTTTTGATATACTTTTTTTCTAAACTAATAAACTAAAGATCATTTATATGAATTAAATAACTGTTTTTCGAATTTCATATTTTAGGAAGATCAAATATAAGAAAAAATATCAAAAACACATCTTTTATATTTTATATTTTATCTTAAAAAATATATATTTATTTTTATGAGCAATAAAAGTTTTGGAAAAAAATATATTTCACGGAGACTTGTAGTAAATAATGCTTTGTAATAGTATAATTTTGTAAATGACAGAAAATATTTTCTTTTATAAAAATCCAATTTAAAGAATAAATAAGTAGATCAGACCAAGTCAAATTGTATAATGTATTGTGGATATTCTCGCAAAACACATCTTGTTATTAATTCTGAATTCTTAATGAAAATAATGTCTTCTTAATGCTGTGTTTCTTTAGGGGTAATGAAAATAATGTGTTATGAATAACAATAAATGAACTTTTTTTTTTTACAGAAACAACAAATGAAACATGAGAGATACCCCACGTGGTTTTAGAAATAAATGAAGGCTTTGCACTAAATCAAAGCTTAGGTAGGTTAGATTAGGTTTTAATGTTTTTTTAACCGAGGGAAGGTTAGGTTGTTTGAGTGCTTGCATAAGACAAGAATGTGGGGAAGAATGAAATGTCTCATTTTATTTAGCTTTGATTTTGGCAAGTAACAAACCTACCCATCCGTGGTAGGTAGTACTACTGATTACTATTAATAACTTCATCCGTTCTAAATTAGTATACGTTATTTTAGAGAGGAATCTCAATTAATTAATTCTCTCTCATTTTATTTTAATCATTCATGTATCATTCTTTCTCGTAAGAAATACATTAAAATCATCAATGTCACCAAACATCAATATCACTCAAGTATTTTTTCTTTACAACAACCTTTAGGTCAAATCAGAATTTTTTTCCATACAATGAGTTAAATTAGAAATTTTTAAAGGCACCTACTTCTAAGTGGTCTCTTGGTGAGAGGTTATTCCCTCAACCTTTAGGTCCTTGGTTCAAGGTCGGGTAACTTGAAAGAAAGAAAAAATTAAAGGCATATTTAAATAAAGAAATCGGAAATCAAGCCATAAAATATCTTTTAAATTTACTAGGCTGGTCAAAATCTTGGTTAAGAAATCTTTAAACAAAAAATTTATCTTCAAAATATAAGGCAAACATCTGTCAAAGTAAAAAATGTATCATTTTTGTAAAAATTACTTCTTTTAATTCTTTAAACTAATGATGGCAATGCGGGACAGCCCACCTCGTTTAAGCATACCCCACTATTAATTCAAGCATTTAAAACATCATGATAAATCTTAATTAAAGTAGGTTTTCAAATATAATTATACTCCAAATATCATGATAAATCTTAAAATAGAACTTAATCAATGACATATTAACTTGTTAGTCTATTTAAATATAGCAAAATGTTCCTTCAAAAAAGATATAGCAAAATGTTAACTTGAGTCTTAAGGGCATAAGTTAAGAAGTCAAATATATAAATTTAATCTTGAAAAATTATGCATTCAATATTCAATATTTTTAGCTCCTTAACTTGTGTCATTAAAGACACATGGTACAAGTTAGCATGATCTTTAATATAAGTCAAATTATTTATTTAAGATTAACTCATTTAAGGTGGTTTAGAGATGTTGGTTTGAGACCTAAGAGTGTTCTCCTCTTAAGGTTTCAGGTTCAATTCCTCCAGGTGTCAATTTCAGTGAGGTACGTTCATATAGAGCAATGCTCGACCTTAAATGGACCCCACAAAGTAGATGTTAGGATTAGACCCCTCAGATTAGTCGGTTATAGCGGGATACCAAGTTTAAAAAAACGTGAGTAGGCTAACTGATCATATCATACTCTAAAAAAATGTCAGACTCAAGCTTAAAATACATTTTTGGTAGATAGTATATCATACTCACCCCTTGATTTTTTTTTATTAGGTATTATAAAGTCTTACTCGGTTTAGCCTATTTAGATTTTAATTGAGAGTAGTAAAATTAAAAATTTGCCTAAGTGTATGTTTGAGAGTTTAGGAGGGAGGGAGGGAGAAGACTTTGGGAAAGAAAAAAGTGAACAAACGGAAGGAATAGAGGACTTTGAGGGATTTATTTTTCTTTATAATATAAAATTCATCTACTTTAATTAAGGAGAACTCAACCATTATATTGGGTGAGAATTTTAGACCGTTTTAGAAGGTTTATAAAAATTCTTCGAATTCTATCTATGTTGTCATAATATTTTCAAAATTTAAAGTGTAATATACATTAAATTATCATTCTTTACAAAAACACTCTAAAAAATATGAATGATTTCTCAATTTTTCTTATACTCTCATCACCCCAAAATGCTTTCATCCCCTCTCTCCAAATTCACAAACAAAGCTAATAAATTAAAAGTTAAGGATGTGTTTGATTCACAAAATAGTAAATACATCATCCCAATTGAGGATATCATATTTTATTATATTAATTCATATTTTTTAAGATGGGAGCTAACAGTTCGGACCATCTTGTTACGTTCAGTGAACATCTTCATTGTTTAGCATCAGCTTTGCTAGGTGATGCCTTAGACGTGTTCTTTTCAAGGACTTAGTTTATTTCCGTCTTTTTTTCTTTCTGTTTTTTTTCTTTTTATCATGTAAACAAAAAAAAAATAAGCGCAACATAAATCGTGAAATACATGGAGGAGGTTGAGTCTTTAAAAAAAAACTTAAAAAATGAAAAGCATTGGACTTTCCTAAGAGGCGAGTCGACGACCACTATATGCCCATTTTAGCACAGATGGAGTGGAGAATTAAGTCTTAATTTTCTGAATTTTTTATAATCATTAAAGTATAATTGTTCAATAAAATAATAATATATCAATCGACTAAACGTAGTCTTCATTTTTTTTGGTGAACTTGGTCTTTGTTTCTTTTTTTTGGTAGTGTACGTGGTCTTTGCTTAATAAACTAAATAATATATCCAACAACTGAATACAGTCTTCGTTTAATAATATAGTCTCCCCAAGAATTTTCAGATTAAATAATATCCTACAACTAAACTTAGTCTTCAAAATAATAGTTCTCTCTTTTTTTTGAAATATAAAAATAATAGTTCTCTTTAGAATTGCTATATATACAAAATGTATTCTCTTTGATCAAAATATACGAGAAAAACATTTCACCAAAAAAAAACATAAGAGAAAAACATACTCAAATTTAATGTTCCATGATACTGGTAAATACTAAAACTTAACTAATTTAATAGTATTGTTTTCAAAATATTCATCAATTAGTTTAAAATTTAAGATCTCAATAACTCTTTAAGGGATTGAACCCTATATTATTCATTTAAGTTTGAGTCACTTACCATTCAAACCAAATATGTTTATTCTATTTTTTTATAGAAAAAACCAAGTATGTGTTGGTTATTGTTCTCTTTTCCGTTTTATAAACAAAGATACTATCCCGATTTTGCATATAATGCATGTTTGATCGGTGAAGTTTGTTGAAACCGTAGTTGCACCGTGACTTTATTAAAAATATAATAATGTGTAATTTTTGTTAAAATTGCGATGACCCATAATTCAATCAATCCCAACAACAACCCCACATGCATATAAGCAACAAAATGTTCACAAGCACTTGTCCAATATTTGCTTATATTAAAGAAAATTAATATTTGCTTATAATAATAAGTCCTAAGAGAATGCCCAGTGCATTCATTAATTTAACTAAAATTTTGGTCAAAAGTGGCCAGTTCATTCTTTAACATTTACCTAAAATTTTGGTAAAAAAAAATAAAAAAATACCTAAACAAAATCCGAAGCAAAAGCTATTGAAAAGCAAAGTTAAATTATTATTTTTTTATGTAGAAAGAATTTTGTAATATAAACTCACTTAAGAAACCATTGAATAAAAACGGTCTAAAAAAGTAGTAATAATAATTAAAAAAGATATATAGTATTCCAAATCTAGAAATATTTGTCTCCATACTTGGCAAAGAAAAGATAAGCCCTTTATACAACAAAACAAAAGTAGATGGAATCCATGCATATGTTTCTATGTTTGTAATTGTTGATTCCTCCTGAATCAGGGTCACGTGAGTTGAATGGTCCCAAAATTTGACACTTACTTACTACGTTATAAAAAGGCCTTGTGGAGATGCATTTTCCGTTCAGATCCACATTGTCCTTCTCTTTCTCTAGATCTTTATTTCTCTTCTCTTTCCTACAACAACCTCCATTCAAAGTTAGTAGCAGCTTTCACACAATAACAAGGTACCAACCATTGCTTCCTTTTTTTTATTTTATTAGGTTATTGTTCAAAGAATGAAATGTTGGTCATGTTATGTTTCATTAAAATCTGTCACACATATTAACATGTTTGGTATCTATGTCTTGTTCCAACTATAAAATATATGTTGTTTTGTTTGATTTTACTTCATCGTGATTCTATCAAATTCGACACGTGACTATGTCAAATGGAACTTTTAAAAGAATTGAATAAAGACTTTCCTAAATTACTATTCTTTTGAGTATTATATTATACACAGCACAAATTTCCAGAGTTGGTGATACCGTATAATAATATATACTAATGATGTCTCAAAATTATATAATATTATACATGATTATATAAGCCATATGCTTGACATGGGTTTTCAATGCATAAGGATCCCATTTCTCTCAACCATGGCTCCTCCTTCTATTCTAAGGGACAATGAAGATGGTTCTGAAAGGTACAATATATCAAATTTACCATTCAAAATTCTAGTATACTTACATAAACTTGTACTTTTGTTTTTACTAGTAAATACTATCTATTTTAAATTATTTGATCAACCGTTTTTGTATGAAAAATTGCAGTGATATGGGTGAATGTTATGCTGACATCAATTGGGAAGGACTTAGTTTTAGTCTGACTCCAACAGATTACATGCATGTCATGAAATGCATAAAAGGAGAAAAGTTTTCTCAAGGATCCCTCACTCGCTATGGAAACATTGAGATAAGCCCGGCTGCTGGTATCATAAACTATGGACAGGTTAAAAGTGCACAATATATGTTTGTTAAAATACCCTTTGTAAGATGATTTTAAATTGCACTCGTGGATGTGGTTACGCTGTGAAATTTTTATTGGTGGAAAATGTGATTGATGCCGTGAGAGAGACCTCAAAGTTCGTTATATTGCAGTCTCAATTACAGTTGCAGACTGCAATTTAAAATCATGCTTTGTACTACTTTATACTTAATAAGACTTATATGTTTACTGTTAAAAAATGAAAGTTAGTTGTGTTACATCAGTTATTGCCAATCAATGATATAGGTTGTGTTTGTACGCGCGCACACACACACAGGTTACTTTCTTCTGTTTGTTCACAAATCAAATCTAGCCAAAAGTCACAAAATGCACAATAATGGTTCTGTATAGGGAATCTTCGAGGGACTAAAAGCATATAGAACCGAAGATGGGCGTATCCTTCTTTTCCGACCTGAGGAGAATGCTCTACGCATGAAGATGGGGGCTGATAGGTTGTGTATGCCGTCACCATCGGTTGAGCAGTTTGTTGATGCTGTCAAGCAAACAGTTCTTGCCAATAAACGTTGGGTATGTATTTCCTCTTATCTCTCTTTGTGGTCTTTTCGGTCTATCAGCTTCATGCATGGTTTTACATTGCGGTTGTAGTCACGTGCATCGCGATCTTTCATACTGTGGAAAATTGTAGACAGATGCAGCTTCAATTACAGTTGCAATTTTCACTGTGCAGAGATTGCCAAAAATGTTTTGGCCGTAATAGTGGTTCTGAATTGCAATTTAATAGCATGACTTTAGGCATATATATGATGATATGCGCACACAATAGATACGAAACTAATTGAGCTTTCAAAATTGAAACAGGTACCTCCTCCAGGGAAAGGGACGCTTTATCTTAGGCCTTTGCTGATGGGAACAGGAGCTTCATTAGGCCTGGCTCCATCACCTGAGTACACATTTCTCATTTATTGCTCCCCTGTTGGAAAGTACCACGAGGTCAGCCATGGATTTGAATTTACTTATATTGTTTTGTTAATAAGGAAAAGATTCATCTTACAACTTGTTGAATTTCATATTCATGATTCCTTCTTTATTTATTATAAAAAAAAAAATAACAGGGAGGAAGACTAAACTTAAAAGTGGAGGATAAATTTCATCGATCAATAGCTGGCAATGGTGGAACAGGAGGAATCAAGAGTGTTACTAATTATGCCCCAGTAAGCATGGCAATAGTGATAGTAATATATTATATACATAATACATCACCGTTTGATGGTCTTTTTTCCTCCAAATTGAATATTATATATTTTCCTTGGTTGTGACTTGTGAAAAATTGTGGGATTTGAGAATAAATCACATCGAAGGACTGATGCATATTGTTACTTAGGCTGCTTTGTGCCTTTGTCAAATGACAATCATATTATAAGCTTTCACTCTTCATTATGCATATTTCTGGCTGTGTAGATATATACCGCAGTAACTGAAGCAAAAGCCAATGGATTTTCTGATGTCTTGTTCTTGGATTCAGCAACTGGAAAAAATATTGAGGAGGCTACTGCGTGCAATATATTTGTTGTGAAGGTGCATCAACAACCTTAATTTCATTTTGATTTCTCCAAAAAAAAAAAAACCTTAATTTTATATGAATTTATGCTACTGTAAACAAATTTGATGTTCAAAGTTCAAACCATATTTTACTATATCTGAAACAAAAATCGGTTTCATGTTTGTGTTTCGTTTTAATCTTGTTAAGGAAAATAATATCTTCACTCCGCCAATAGATGGATCTATTCTGCCTGGGGTCACACGAAAATCCATCATAGACATCGCCATTGATTTGGGTTATAAGGTATTTAATTTTCCCTCCCAATGTTTGCCATTATTTTCTTCAAATTTACAATATAGATAGATGATTAATGATTTATGGTTATAAACTTACAAAAGAATTTTTGTAACAAAACTATGTTCAGGTCATAGAACGTTCCATATCAGTGGAGGAAATGATGAGTGCTGATGAAGTGTTCTGCACAGGAACTGCAGTGGTTGTTACCTCTGTTGCATCTGTAACATATAAGGAAACAAGGTAATTAAACTGCACTTTTAATCAATCAATTTCTCTTTGTCTTACATGTTTTGGGTTCCCTTTCATTTTAGTCAAAAAAATTTGTTGGAAATATCTTTTGCACCTAATGATAATGCTAAACACAAGGAAAATATTGGCAATGCAGAGCTGAATATAAAACAGGCGCAGAAACATTGTCTGAAAAACTACGAGGAATACTTCTTGGAATACAAACAGGGTGTATTGAGGACAAAAAGTCATGGACAGTCCAAGTAGATTGAGAAATTGACATCACCTTGTTAAATGATAATACTTGTCTGTCATTTTTATTCCTAATAATCAATGGTATGTTTGGATTTCAGTTGCAAACATACAGAGGTAGAGGTAGTCTAGAGATATGTTTAGCACAATAAAACTCTGAACATGCCAAGTCCAAATTTCCACTTATATGTCTAGAGATATGTTTTCCAAGTTATTTGCTGCAACTTGTGTGTGAATCTGCTTTGTGTGGTAGTAAAGTAACTATGAGAGATTAGTTTTTCTGTTGTAGCCTGTGGCTTGGAAGAACACTATATGCAAAAACTCAAAGTTATTTACACTTTACTTCTTTATTTTTGTACGGAACCCAACTTAGTGCATTTCAGTCACAATAATAGGTTCAATACAGGGTGGACATAAATAAAAAACTTGGTGACTAGCTAAAGAACGAGATGCCCAAGATAACTCATGGGCCACTCAATTGGCTTGACTCCTAACAAAACTTACCTTAGTTTTGATTCAGAGAAAGTAGCTCTTTACAAGCCTCAATAATTTCACAATACTAAGTGTTGTTCGTAATTCTACAGACTTTAAATCCTGGAATACTTGGAAACAGTCCATTTCTATCTCTACTTGATCATGAGATAAATTATGTAACCACCAAATTGTCTCCCTAAGACCTCTAGCTTCGGCTTCTCTGATCTCCGGCATACCTTGGAAATTTGCTGTAAATGCTTCATGAAATTTCCTTCTACATCGTGGATACAAGATCTTATGCAGTATATGTTGTACTCTACTAAACAAGTGGCATCTATGTTACATTTTACTGTACCCTGCTGCGGTTTGGTCCATTTCTGGACCGGATTCTGATCTGAAATCTGGGTTGTAACCTCTGTTTGAACTCTAAACCGAATCCGATCCTCCAACGCCTCTTTTGCGCACCCATTCACCTCAAAAGCCGACGGTAACTCATCATCCCCACATTTATTGTTTCTTCTCCACCACAACACCATGACAAACTTTTCCATACACACCTTATTTAACCGCTCCATAAGATTGAAAACTTCTTCGGCAAAGCCTTCTGCACGCATCAGAACTGGGTCCACCGAATGCCATAAATATTGCTTGATAATAGGCCGACCGAGCTGAATAATTACCACTGTTGCTAAGCCTCCAAATTGGCTATTATTATCATGAACAATTAAATTTGCTACCTTCATATTTTTTCCCGTATGATTGGTGGTGACATAAAAAATGCATTCGCTTTGTCACGAAGCCATGGTTGATACCAAACACTAACATTTAAGTCATCTATGATTTTCCATTTTACTCCTCCCTTGATCACTACATGTGAAGCTTAAATACTACGTCACAGAGACTTGGGTTATGAGTTATGACCCAATTTTGCATCTATAAATCCCCCTTTCGGATAGTATTTTTCTTTGAAGACTTTAGAAAGTATAGTATCATTCATGGTTGGTCGATAAGTTTCAACCTTACTTCCCTAACATTACCAAATTGAAGCCATAAAAATGGCGAAATCCCATACCACTGCGTTCCTTTCTCATAGTAAACTTTTCCGACCTAAGCAAGTTAATTCCTTTTCCAATCATTTTATTTGAACCCCATTAAAATGAATTAGTCATTCTCTCCAACTCCTTCTCTAGGTTGAAATTTCTTGAGCTACTCATTTCACTAACAATTCTCTACCTTTTTTGATAAATCTTTCTATGTCAACCCTTGGATTTTCTTCCACGTTTTATCTTTGAAGTAGCCAAAGAGAACTTTCTTCTTCCTTCCAATCATTGACAACACACCTAAATGCTTCCCCATTCTGATGCATTCCGTCATATTCAATGTGGCTGAGATATTGTCTTTGATGTCTTGTGGCATATTCCTGCTATAGTATATATTTTAACTTGCCTAAATTGATTGCTTGGCCTGATGCTTTTTCGCAATTATGGAGTATATCTTTCATACACCGGGGACTCGCAAACATCTGCCCTAAAAAACAAAACAAAAATCACCGGCAAAAAGGAGATGTGAGAGGCTTGGAGCTCCTCTACACACCCTGACACGTGAATATCTCATCTCCATTCGACTCTTTTAATAAGGATTGTTAATCCCTCTCCACATGACATAAAGAAGTATGGTAATACAGGGTCCAACCATCGCCGAGTAAAGGATTGATCCAAGGCACATAGAAGCCCATTTTCTCCATTTTTCGAAGGAAAAAAAAAAACCATCTTACTCGTAATCTCTTACCTTCAACCAACCCTATCATAAGCTTTGCTAACGTCTATTTTAAGAACCATTTCCCCAGCTTTTTCCCTAGTATCGCATTCGCATTTCACATGATGAACAGATTCCACAAAAAACCATGACATTATTATCGATAATCGATCTATTTTCAACAAAAGTGGATAGCTCAACACATATACCTGTTAAGGAGAGGCTTCAATCTATTGGCTAGCACCTTCAATATGACTTTACAAATCACATTACAAGTTCTTTAAAATAAAAAAAAATCACATTACACGTTACTTTTATTACTCTCTTTTTTTAGGCATTTACCATTCTCTCTCAACCTTTAGATAACTGCATTTAAATATATAGCTTATTTTTCATTTGAAGAATTTAATCACCATCAATGATTAAAAAAAAATTAAACATGCTCAATCGCATATTATTTGCAGATATATTTCAAAAATATTAAGGATTGGTTTGGTAAAAAGAACAGACGGATAAACTAGCAAATAACAACCTGACCAAAAACAAATAACTAGCAAATAACGAATCAATTTATATCTATATTTGCCATTAAAAAAAAAAAGATAAACTAGATATTGAATTTGAAGTGTTTATTAACATTTTTTTTTTGGGTAAAAGCCGACATTAACTCATCATCCCAACATTTAGTGTTTCTTCTCTACCATACCATCCAGAACACCATGACAAACTTTTCCATACACACCTTATTTAACCGCTCCATAAGATTTAAAACTGTTTTGGCAAAGCCTTCTGCATGCATCAGAACTGGGTCCACCGAATGCCATAAATATTGCTTGATAATATGCCGACCGAGCTGAATAATTACCACTGCTGCTAAGCCTTCAAATTGGCAATTATTATCAAGATTTCTGCTCTTCCCCGACACAAAACACTTGCGTCCTGCAACCTTGTCCAAAATGCTCCTGCACTAGTTAAGTAACATGTTGCGTTAGTTAACTCACGCTATGTGCTATTTAAACAAGGCAGAACACCTCATTTCTCATCTAAAATCTCAAAAATCTCTATCAAATAACCCAAATCCAAAATTCCTTCAAGTTCAAAACAAACAACACTTCAATAACAAGTAAGTTTTCATAATCAAACATCATTGAACTTTTATGTTTATATGTTAGATTTTATCTCTTAAATTAGAATTTTTTTAGATTTAGGTTTGTTTAAATTGTGGTTTTTTTGGCAAGAAATCATACAATGTTTACATGAAAATGACTTGTGTTGCTTAATTGTTTAGATGTTTGCATGTTTATGTTGTAGTTTTGAGTTTTAGAGAATTTTTTTAGATTTAGGGTTTGTTTAAATTTTGATTTTTTTTGCAAGAAATGACTATATTTACATGTAAATGACTTATATTGCTTAAATGTTTTGATGTTTGTATGTTTATGTTGTAATTATGAGTTTTAGAGTTTATGTATAATTTACACTCCAAGTGTTTGATGGAATGTTTGAATGAGATTTTCATTGATTGTTTTTAATTTCCTATTGTGTAGATTTGAAGCAATGGCCGGATGGATCGACGTTCATGCACAATTCAACAGCGGAGAACCTCAGAGGTTGAAGGTTCAGTGCCTTGGTGTAACGTTAAGAGGTCTCAAGAATCAACTGAATGAATTCAACCAAGGAGTCAACCCCAGAGACACAAGGAGGATGAAATACGTTCGGTATAAACGCCCAACGCTCGACAAGGGGAGAATATCATTCACTTGGGTGGAATTAACGAACGACGAAAACGTGAAGACCATGTTTTGGGAGCACAACATGTTTCAGTGGATCGATATGCAGGTAACGTTGCTGAGATCAACTGAAGATATTATCAACAGCCTGATTCCGCCAGAAGATCGTGATTAGGTAGGGAATCCACCTTCCAACTACAACAATTGTCTTCCTCTGAATGGGATAATTCAAACTTGTTAAACGGCATGACCCAAACATTCGCCCAACGTTTCTATTGTTCCATTCAAAAGATTAAATTCTTGTTAGGCCTGTTTAAATGAAGGTATTGAAGTGTCAAGGAATGGATCTCATTCTTTTGACACTTGAATACCGTCATTTAAACCAAGCCTAACAAGAATTTAGTCTTTTGAATGAAGCAGTAGAAATATCGGACGAATGTTGGAGTCCTGCTGCTTAACAAGTTTGAATTTACCTCATTCAGGGGTAAGACAATTGTTGTAGTTGGAAGCTACATTCCTGAATGTAATGTAATGTAATGATAGAACATATTTAGGAACTTTATGTAATGTAATGTAACTTTTATTCGAATTTATTTAATACGTAATTTTTATTCGAATTCACGCTGAGTTTAATTAGTCTTTATTCGAATTTACGCAATTTTTATTCGAATTCATGCTGAGTTTAATTAGTCTTTTTCGAATTTAAGCAATTTTTATTCGAATTCACACTGAGTTTAATTAGTCTTTTACAAAAAAAATTATTCTTTAATACACAATTTTTATTCGAATTTATTTATTTCATATACAATCTTAAAATAAATGCAAATAAAAACAAAAATAAAGGAACACAAGTAATAGATATAAAATCTCATTTTATTAATATAATTTTTATTACATTTACAATGGGTAAAACTAAATCTGCGAAAAAATTAAAACCACCAGAAAACCTACCTTCCTGGAGTAAAACTAACAAAAACCACCAGAAAACCTAGCTTCTGGTAGTAAAACTAAAATAAATCCACAAGAAAACCAGTTTTATCCAATCTGGTTCTTTTTTTCAAGAAAGTTGTTCACTACTCATCATTTTATCACCAGAATTGGCATATTTCTCTTTTTTCACCAAAATAAAGAAGGAAAAAATGAAGTAGATTCATAGGGAGAGGGATTGAGGAGAAGTGAGAATGTGAGATGGTGTGAGGAAATGAGAAAGTTTAGAGGTGTATTTATAAGGGGAGATTGTAACATAGGTTATATCTACCATAAATATAGTCAAAAAACGTGAAAAAAAACTTAACAAAAACGTGCAAAACCAATTAAAATGCATTGAACACCGTCCAAAAAATGTGTGTTCTTCAGTTCTGACCACCGGCCAACGTGCGTGAGATAACTCGTGCACATGTCCGTGGTGCGTGACTTAACTCGCACAAAGATTATAAGGTGGGTTAGTTAAGTCACGCAGCGTGACTTAACTAACGCAAGGGCATTAATATCTTTTCAGCTGAGTGCGAGCGAAAAGTGCAGAGGGAAGAGCAGAATTTTTATTATCATGAACAATTAAATTTGCTCCCTTCATATTTTTGAACATCTTCCAGGTAGAGGTGTCAATATCATGGGGCCTTGAAGTTTTGGCCCCAACCCATATAGTAAGGGAACTTGAAAATTCACAAGATTAAAAGGCCCACATTGATGCAAGCCCCAAAATTTTTATAAACATTTTTTTTAAAGTTCTTTTTTTTTTACCGAAAAAATAAATAAAACTTTTTTTTTACCCAAAAAAAACTTTTTTTTACCTAAAAAAAATGTGTTTTTTTTTGCCTATTTTTTTGTTAAAAATTAATATGGGGCTTTCTTAGACCCACAAATAAGTAGATTTTATAGTTGGCTTGGCCCCAATAATTTTGTTCAATTAGAGGGCTTTAATTTAGTGGGCTTGGTGGGGAATTTTTTAAGTGGGCTTTGAAATTTAGGGCTCTATTGACACCTCTACTTGCAGGTCTTATCTTTGAAGTAGCCAAATAGAGCTTTCTTCTTTCCTTCCAATTATGAACGACACACCTAAATGCCTCCCCATTCTGATGCATTCCGTCGCATTCAATGTGGCTGAGATATTCTCTTTGATGTCTTGTGGCATATTCCTGCTATAATATAGATTCGACTTGCCTAAATTGATTTCTTGGCTTGATGATTTTTCGTAATTATTGAGTATATTTTTCATGCACCAGCACCTCGCGAACATCTTCCCTAAAAAGCAAAAGAATATCGCCAGCAAAAAGGTGTGAGACGCTTGGAGCTCCTCTACACACCCTGACACATGAATATCTCCTCTCGACTCGACTCTTTTAACAAGGGTTGTTAGTCCCTCTCCGCACGATATAAAGAAGTATGGTAATAGGGTCTAACATCGCCGAGTAAAGGATTGATCCAAGACACATAGAAGTTGATTTTCTCCATTTTTCGAAGGAAAAAAGAAAACCATCTTACTCGTAATCTCTTACCTTCAACCAACCCTATCATAAGCTTTTTAACGTCTATTTTAAGAACCACTTTCCCAGCTTTTTCCCTAATATCGCATTTCATCTGATGAACAGATTCCACAAAAACCATGACATTATTATCGATAATCAATCTATTTTCAACAAAAGTGGATAGCTCAACACATACTTGTTAAGGAGAGGCTTCAATCTATTGGCTAGCACCTTCAATATGACTTTTATAAATCACATTAGACGTTACTTTTATTATTCTCTTTTTTCAGCCATTTACCATTCTCTTTCAATCTTTAGATAACTACATTTAAATATATAGCTTATTTCCTAAAAAAAAAAATATAGCTTATTTTTCATTTGAAGAATTTAATCGCCATCAATGATAAAAAAAAAAAAAAAAAATTAAACATGCTCAATCGCATGTTATTTGCAGATATATTTCAAAAATATTAAGGATTGATTTAGTAAAAAGAACAGACGGATAAACTAGCAAATAACAACCTGACCAAAAAAAAAAAACTAGCAAATAACTAATCAATTTATAGAGAATAAATTAGCTAATAACAGCTAAACTAGATATTGAATTTGAAGTGTTTATTAACCTTTTTTTTTAAGTGTTTATTAACATTTGTAGTTAAAATAACTAATAAATATAAAATGACACAAATATATATTTTGAAATACTTAATTTTTTAAAATTAAGATAATTAGAACAATGAGTTAGAAATAAGATAATGAAGATAGAAATATGAGGAAAAGTTCTTGTGAGCTTAGCTCAATTGGTAGAGAAAAGCATAGCATATGAAAGATCTAAGTTTAAATCTCAAAAGGAAAAAAAAATATGAGAGAAAATATGATACATGTAAATTACAAGCTTAAACACTATTTAAAGTAGTATCTAAAAAGTAATATCTCAAGAAATATTATAGACTCATGAGAGAGAGAGAGAAAAAAATGTTACCAAACACCTCATGAGAGAAAATATTATAATCTAATGAGACAAAAATGTTACCAAACAACTCTATTTTGACCCTACTAGCTTATACCCTATATGTGAAGTATCGATGAGTGTTTATAAATATCGGTGTGGATTAAATACGATAAAACTATTAGATTGATATCCTACCAATCTAACATATTCAACATTAAAAAAAATGCTTTCTTAAAAAAATTGCTTGCAACATATATTATAATATACATTTTACAATACACTCTTTTGGCGGGACTCATGAATTTTAATCAATATAAGAAAATGTGTTAAAAAATGTATTGTTAAAATGTGTGTTGTTAACATTTCTTTTAAAAAAAAAAACTCAAATATAAATAATTTATCTAACTTGTTGGTTTAATCAAGTACAAGGATCCACTACTCGTAAATATGGTGGGTTGAAACACCGATCAATTTGTTAAAAGAAGAGTAAATTACACTTTTATCTCTTAAAAAATGTTTGAATTACACTCTCATCCCTTTTATGATAAAATATATACTCCACTCTCCCTCTTACATTTCACCATTTCCCTTATTATAAACAAAATTTGATGTGATTGTTTAAAATTTAAACTTAATATTAATTTAGTTTTATTTTCCTTACTACAAGTTAACGAATAATGATGATTAGAGTATGACATGGAAGCGAAAAGTGCGTGAGAGTATCCCCAATCCATAACGATAATTTGGCTTTTGGTTATTGTCTTCATTAGGACAAACTCACTCACACACTTTATTTTCTTTGTAACAGAATCCAGCTAATATTAAAAAACTCGATCCATCACAACACACGCCATCTTCCTCTTAAATAAGAAACAAAACAAATGAAGTCGGTGATGGAACTCATCTGAAGCGGTTAAATCGAAGAGAGAGAGAGAATGGCGGTGGAATACACATGCTGCGAATCGGAGTTCTTCATCCACATATTGGTTATCATCTTCTTGGTAGTGTTCGCCGGTTTAATGTCCGGACTCACCTTAGGTCTCATGTCTCTCAGTCTCGTTGATCTTGAAGTTCTTGCTAAGTCTGGTACTCCTAACGATCGTAAACACGCCGGTAACGTAACTAATTCTTCAAATTATTACCTAATTTGAACTAACACCCGTAGTATCTAATTAATTTTATTGGAAATAGCTTTAGCAGCTTCATGTTATTGGAATTTTCCTTGTTTTGGAATATTCATTCTGTGCTTGTTTTTTGTTATGCAGTGAAGATATTACCTGTTGTGAGAAATCAGCATTTATTGCTTTGTACCTTGCTTATTTGCAATGCCGCCGCCATGGAGGTACTACTACCTCTTTCGATTTATTTATTTTTGAGTTTATCCACTGACTCAAGCTCCGTAATCTATTTTAAGCTTATTTCAATAAGCTCTTCAGATACCTTATTTATTCTTTTGTTATGGAAATACTTTATAGATTAATTAAGCTGTATATCGAAACAAGAACTGAAATCATATTCCCTCTTTTATTGAAGACAAATTAATCCATAAATAGTTATACATATCAATTATATGATAAACCCTTATGCTATAAATGATTAATTCAAATAAATCAAAAAGTGCTTAAAATCATATGCTAGTTTGTATGTTGTTCTTATATGAATTTAATATTCAAAACCGTGGTTGTTGGTTTTTTCAGGCACTTCCTATCTTTCTTGATAGTCTTGTTACTGCTTGGGGTGCTATCCTGATTTCAGTCACATTGATTCTTCTCTTCGGTGAGGTGAGAAGGTTTTCCCCCTATATGTTTCATCTGAAATACATGCATATCATGTTATCTTGATGGTGTTCTTCGTCCCATAAATTTTCAAGGATCTCCGCCTAGGGTCATGTTGAATGTTGGTTTTCAGCTTTAACACTTTTTATATTGGATTTATGCACTTCTTTGTCTACTACATAACATGATAACTTGAATGCATATATCTTAGTGTTCTATATATCATTTCCTGACAAAGGACTCTAACACATGTCTTCTTGTGTGAAGATTATACCCCAATCAATTTGTTCTCGATATGGTTTGGCCATTGGTGCATCAGTCACCCCTTTTGTCCGCGTGCTTGTATGGATATGTTATCCAGTTGCTTTTCCAATTAGCAAGGTGACATACATTGAGTGTAATTTCTGTTACTTTTATTTGAATAAACAAGGAGGAAAATTAATGTATATTCTGTCCTATTTTTCTTTTCTTCTCAGTTTTTCTGTCTCTGTGATTTTCCAGTTGTTGGACTATTTGCTGGGTCATCGAAATGAAGCCCTTTTCCGCAGAGCCGAGTTGAAAACACTAGTAGATTTGCATGGTAATGAGGTCTGTATCAGCACTTGACTCTGTTTTACAGTGTTTTTATTCATTTGAGCTTGTGATTGAACAAATTTTGTATGATGTCATACATTAGAGCGCCACTTTTATTCTACCTTTTCTTTTTTAATGTAAATATGTAATTTGACTGAAATGTCACTAAGGGATATATGTGTACTTCTCTTCTGGTTCTTTTTAACACTGCACTTGGAATTCATGCTTACACATGGTTGTGGTTCTGTTCATGATTGAATTGTATTAGGCTGGAAAAGGTGGGGAACTGACACATGATGAAACAACAATAATTGCTGGGGCACTTGAACTCAGTGAGAAGACAGCCGGTGATGCTATGACTCCTATATCTGAAACATTTGCTATTGATATTAATTCAAAGCTTGATAGGTAATTTCTGCAAAACTATTTATATATTAAAGCTGAATTTTGTATTTTATGCAAATTTTACTCATAATTAAATACATATTACCGAGCAGGGAACTGATGACTGAAATATTGGAGAAAGGACATAGCAGAGTCCCAGTCTATTATGAGCAGTCTACTAACATTATTGGACTAATACTGGTATATTAATTTTTTTCTCTCTTTAATCCATTAGCGCTGAACAATACTCTCATTTTCCATTAGATGAAAAGATGCTGTAAAAACCACACAGCTTGGCCTCAACTGTTTCGAAGCACCTTCTTTTTTAATAAAAATTCAATGTGGCAACTTTCTTATCCAGAGGATTAATATGCAGGTCAACCATTTTTTACTGTTGGATCAAAACTGTCAACCTGAAAACTATCAGACTCTCATGATTCACTTTTTTAAGGCTCTTTATTTGCAAAGAAATTTAACTTGATGATCATCCTCCACGTGAGACAATATCATCACTTGGTTCTATAAGTGCTTAACAGAGCACTTTAGGAAATTGAAGAAGTTCTTAGACAACTTAAGTTGAAGGGTCAAACCTCCATACTAGACAATACCATTTCATGGAATTGGAGTCTCATAATGAATTATATACTTATATTAATTCAAGGGGGTTGGTTTTTTAAGAAAATAAACAAATGTTGTGGCATACAGGTTGCGCGTCAAAAATAAAATAAAATTGTGCGTCATGTTGTAGGAGTTGATTACAGATGATAGGATTATATGTAAACTTTCTACCTTGGGCACTACTAACCCTATAATATCTCCTCTGATTAATATTTTCTCTTGTTAGGAATCTTATTTTCTATCATTTCATTTTAGAGCCGTAAGTGGCCATTTTAGACTGTGTTAAGATATTAAGAGGACATTGCCCTATTGCCATGGCTAGAATTTCTACTAACCAAAGAACAGGTCTGAACTCTGAAGTATTTAGAGAGCAGAGGAGATGGAAATAATGTTTCTTAGGATAGATTGAACAATGACAGTTAATGTTATTAAAAATTATCTAATGTTTCTTTTCAGCTGTGGAGTATTTGAGCTTTCTATAGAGGAATGAGCAAGAAAAGTCATTGGGGTTCAAATTATTTTAAAAACTATCTCCATGTGTGATGAGCTGGTCCTAGGTTTCAGTCTAAGGTCTTGTGATATTTATGTCATTCCTGGGGAGATGGTTGAAGCAAAGTCTGTTTTAACTGCCTCCTGCATGGTGGTCCACTACGAAACGATCTTAGTATGCTGTTATCCATAACCAAATAACACTTTTAAGGTTTCTGAGAGCTGTAATTTGATGGTCAGCTATTAGCCACTAGTAAGATATATATCGCTTTCAAATCTTCGGGTCATATATGATATAGCAGATAAAATAATCGGTTGCTTTGCTAACAATTTCACTACACAAGTCATAATATACAAGGGTTCTGGTAAATAAGCCATCATTAGTTAAGCCAGTTGTGATATTTGTGGTTGTAGAACACATGTACTGGATTTTAGGACATATACACGCCAAAGTTATTTTTGCAATTAAAAAATGATGCTGCTTGTGTAGACTTTGGGTATGGCTTGCCTCAAAACTACATTATTTATTTTCTCGTTGGGTCTATGTGAGAGTAAGCCATACCTACATGCATTCTTTATTTTGTTCCTACAATTCTGTTTGGTACTATTTTATATGTTACGAAGTTTTTTGTGCCATTCTTTTCTCTATATATTTATTTCTATTGTTCATTTGGTCTGTATTTTCTCGTTCTTTTTATTTTTGTGTTTGTTATTAGTTATTAGTATTACCTTTTAATTTCTTAATATGTGCTGCACAATTGTAGATCAAGAACTTGTTGACTATTCATCCAGAAGATGAATCACCTGTAAAGAGTGTAACCATACGCAGGATTCCAAGGTATCTTGTATATATCCTATGGGACTTCTACTCACCTCACACTTGCCCTAACAAGTTTCATAATGTACTTAGTTGGCATTATGTCACACCATAATTTGAACACTTCTTTACAATTACATATGTTGACAGGGTTCCAGAAAGTATGCCGCTGTATGACATTTTGAATGAGTTTCAGAAGGGGCATAGTCACATGGCCGTTGTTGTACGACAATGTGATAAAACCAAGCAACCATCTTCCAAAAATTATTCAAATGGTAAGAACATGTTTTTAACATTTTGAACTAGTATTTCTTTTGCAAATTTTTTAATTAGATCTCGTTGGAACTGAAGTTTTCTTTCAAAATGAATGATGTGTGTCTTCTGCTTTTAAAATAGATTCTGTGAGAGAGGTCAAGGTGGATATTGATGGTGAAAAGCCTCTCCAAGAGAAAGTCTTGAAACCCAAGATACCAATCCAAAAGTGGAAAAGCTTTCCAAATACTAACAAGTCGAATAGGGGTGGTTCTCGGAGCAGAAAATGGTCTAAAAATATGTACTCAGATATTTTAGAGATAGATGGTAGTCCCCTTCCAAATATCCCTGAAGAAGAAGCTGTTGGAATAATTACAATGGAAGATGTTATTGAAGAGCTTTTACAGGTACTAATAATATTTTTTTAGTAAACCTCGTCCACTCTTGAAATATTGGTAGAAAACAAGCTTATTTACTTGTAGACAGTTTACTCACGTCTATTTTTCTGTAGGAGGAGATATTTGATGAGACAGATCATCATTTTGAAGACTCATGACAATGGCTTTTTCATTAAACCTACCGTTTTCAGAATTTCGTTGTTTGGACCCAATAGATAATTAGATAATGCGGTTTAGGGTGAGAGCTGCTGTTTAGAGATTGTGATTAGAACATCAGTAATGAAATGTAGGGACGAGAAAGCTGTTAATACTTGTACGTCAAACTTTCTTTTAGAGATGTACACGGTACACTAATGTGTCTTTAAGGCAATGAGGCATGCCAGCAAATCATGGTATATTTTTAGTTGATAACTACTTGTTTGGATTACATTCCTATTTCGCAAGAACATTTCGTGAATTTGACCAAGAAGGTGAAAATACATAGCAATATCATTGCAACAAAGAACATTCCAATACTTTTTTTCAATACTAATTCAGTAATTCTAACACTTACTCTCTTATTGAGTGGGGTTTAGATGGGGTTTACCACTTTAAGTAAGACCTATTATCAAAGGGTAAATCCTATATAAGCTTCACTCACCTCATGCCTTAGGTGAGTCTTAGAGGGAGTGTTAAAATGAGAGTATTGTTAACACTTCTCTTTAAATTAACGGTTTTAATTTCTAAAATGGGTTGGTATCAGGTAACCTTTCAAGGATCCGAGTCGCTAATCCACATCATTGATTTTGTAACTTGTGTGTTTGTTAATTCAGTCGGTCATGCCATGATAGATAGGCTTCTTGATGTCTTTCAGATAGCATTAAAACCAAGCAGTATCACCTAGTTTCCTTTACATTTTTTTACCCCAGATGATAAAATTGAATAGGTTGGCCTTTGTAAAAAGATAAGTAACGTTTTCATTTCATTGTAGTTCGATGGCATGATCAATACCTGTATCAAATGCGATTGGCTGCTTTGAGTTAAGTTAAGTTTTCACAAACTTGTAATTTTTAAATACTAACATTGAATCTATCATTAATCCAAAAAAAAATTGAATCAATCATCCATTCTTCAAAAATAGAAAAATGTCCATCATTCATCTCTTCCCACAATAAAATACTACTAACATTGTGTGTGTAACAAAAAAGAACACAAAATGATCATGTTGGTTTAACTCAAAGCAAAATAGAAGTTTAACTCAATTCAAATTAGAACAACATGTGGTAGACCATGTTAACAAATATTTTAAGGACACTCTTTAAAAAATCCATTTAAAAAAAAGATATTCTTGTTTGAAAAAATGTTGTAATGAAAATAGAAGTTAAACACAAATAAAATTAACAAATTACACAATTTTTGCTTAAACAATGTTCTATGAACACTTGTTAACATTATTGTAACTTTAAAACACAAACAAACAAAACTAATGACACACAAAGGTTGTTAAATAGTTTGTGATAGTAGGGGTTGAGTAGCTCAAGTGGTTTGAGCTAAGAAATTTTTTTTTATGATGGACTATGTTTCACCACCCTTAAATTTCGAAATTGCATCAGATCTAATGATGCATACTCACACCAAGGGTGAGGTCAGTATGCGCATCCAACAGAAACTCAATCCACGCGTATCATCCTCTGCTCTCTCGAACCTGCAAGGATTGAGTTTTTATCATGGATGCGCAAACCATCTAACCTCACCCTGCGTCATTTCTACCTTGTCTGATGCAGCTTTATGGCCATTGTTGTTGTCTTAGGAGAGAGAAAAATAATGAAGTAAGGAAGGTGCATGATAACAGTATGCAGACTAGTTATAAATCTGACGGTGAGATATCACTGACCACTTATCAAATGGTCCATATTAGAATTTGGCAGGGTATATAATCAAAAAAGCTGCAGCAACCTCAATAACACACCCACTCAACGCCGCGCACGCTCACTATACTCTTTTGCAATCCAAACCAAAATGTCAATAACCCAAAACCTCACCATTTCAATCTCCTCTTCTTCATCTTCTTTCTTATCTCCTTCCAATTTCAATTCCAGGTACCAATCATTCATTTCGGATCCGACCCATTACTGTTTTTTAACTTTTTTCTTCAAAAATTCTATCCTTTTCTGTTTACTCTTTCAAATGTTCATTTTTTTTTCTTCTGCAGGAGTCAGGTATCATTGCCTGTGAAGAGTGTCAGCATTTGTAAATGCGTTGCTACACCCCAAGAAGCTGAGACTGGTTGGTAACCTGTCCTGTAATCTTATCATTTCGGTTTGATTATTGTGATTTATGATTTTACTTCAGATTCAACAATAACATGTTTTGACCAGCTTCAAAATCACTTTTATGAAATTGATTTTCATTATGGTAAACAAACATAAAATAGCTTTTGTTTTTCTTAAAACTTTCTGGTTATTGAATGTCAAAATCAATGTATATATATTTTTTCAATTTGTAACAAACTGAGGTGCATATGAGGGAATGGTTTGCTTTTAGCTTGATCTAAAATAGACAATAGATATGGTTTTTTTTTTTTTTATGCTTTTTTAGTTGGCAAGTTTATCAAATAATATTTTGGGTAGTAGCGTTTTCGGGCTGTTCAATTATTTTAGTTGATTGTGTGTTGAAAGGGTTTCTGTAGTGGTTTATTACTTTATTAGTCTTGATAATGAGCAGGCTAGTTGCTCCGTTTAATTATTATAGATATAGTTTTTGAGTGAGATTAAATTTGTTTATGCCTTTTCTGTTTTGAAGCCTACAAGACAAGGGTCTCTCGCAATGAAAATTTGGGTAAACTTCAAGCTGGCTATCTCTTTCCCGAGGTATGTGATGTTGCTTGATCTATGTGCTTTTGGTCTTTCTCTTCATTTAAATGTTGAAACATCAATATCTGGTTAATTAGTTTAACTGCCATAGTTCATCAGTTCACTTGTCATTTTAGTTTTCTTAATGTGTAGTTTATGTTCAGTCACTATCCATGTTTTTGCCACATGTGATGCTCTTTTCTAAAATTGTTTGTGTTTTAGTGTCCAATGTACATGCCTCAATCCAAGTTAGAATTGTACTATGCAGGTTCAGTTCCCCATTATAACTGATAAAGGATTGTAATTCTTTTTTAGGGGAAAGAATAATTTAATTTTAAGTGTATGAAAGATAATATTTAAACCGCTGCATTCTTTTTTGGTGATCAGTATTCTCCCTTATTCTTAACCATGGGTGAGTCGGGTAATTTTAAATTCTTCGGAAGTGATACTATCTTGGAGCCATGGATGTAACTTAAAAGAAGTTGGCTTTGGTCAACAACTAATCATATGACTTTTAAAACAATAACGATTGTGATTAATTGGTTTACTTGAAATTTGTTTTTTCTGATCTGCCTCAGGAAGGATAAATAAGAAAGAATTGTAGAAATATGTACCATTTTACTTTTTCATTCGTTTGGTTATGTATATGCAAATCTCTATCTCTTTCACACCCTCCAAATTTGTGGTTAATTCTTTATATGATGACTGCTTTTCTTCCTTCCTCATCACTGACCTTGTTTTGTTTTGCCATTTTATTGAAAAATATAGATTGCTAGAAGAAGGTCTGCACACTTGCTGAAGTACCCTGATGCAAAAATAATAAGCCTTGGGATTGGTGATACTACTGAACCCATTCCTGAAGTCATAACTTCTGCATTGGCAAAGGTAGAGCTTTTGCGTGAGTGAAGCTGATGTATCTTTCATGTTTGCACTTGGGACAGTAGAATAGTCTATTCTGTTTATTTTTTATAACAGTGATTATCATTTTCTGTTGAATTTGGACCTCTGATTATTATTTATTGGTGAATTTCATCATAGTACCACATCTGATGCCTTGATTTTTTTTTCACTAGAGCTTTTGTGTTGTCATCTCACGTTGTGTCTCTAGTTGCTTCTGTTTAAGCTTGTTTTTTTATCGATCTTAAAGATTTAATATTTTGTAGGGTATCTGTAGAATTGTTAACCGTAAATACTACTTTATTAATTCAATTTAATGATTCTAGTGCTTCACACCTGTTGAAAACTGAACATTTGAAAATGTTTTTTTTTGTTTATTCAGAAATCACATGCATTGTCAACCTTAGAAGGATATAGTGGTTATGGAGCTGAACAGGGTGAAAAGGTATGTTACAGTGATATCTTTGAGAAGTTTTTCATCTTTTGCCTACTTTTTACAATAGTTTATGATGCTCGGAAGATTGAGAGACATCCCTAATCTATGCAGCCATTAAGAAGTGCAATTGCGTCAACATTTTACCCTGATCTTGGCATTGAAGATGATGATATATTTGTCTCAGATGGAGCAAAGTGTGATATATCTCGTCTCCAGGTTCATTTTGTATTTTTTGAATAGATTATGTCCTTAAATCACCTATTCTATCCATTGCGTTCTCCTGATCTACATACTATTATTATTTGAGTTCAGATACCCTTTTATGTGAATGTAACTAATTCTTTCTTTTATTTTCATTTTGTGGCAGATTGTCTTCGGTTCGAATGTGAAAATGGCTGTGCAGGATCCATCCTACCCGGTAATTCATATCTATATCCTGGTTTATAAGTATCTTTTCATCATTTGCTTAAGCATTTAATTAGGTTTTAATATGCCAAAAATGGTGGCCTTAGTTCTGTTCCAATTGTTACATTTTATTGATTTAGTGTGTGATCTGCTAACTGATTTTAATTCATTAATTGATTTTTTTATGCATTTGATGTAATACAAGTAGTTAGATCATCAAGTTGTATATTTTGTTTATGTAAAGTACGAGGACTTGAAAGAACGTTATTCTAATATTTGAGAAAGGTTTTTTCTGTATTTTTTATTGGAAAACCTTGAATGGAAAGACTGTTCATTACTTGAAAAAGTGACATGTGAACATGTGTATGATACAGACAGTTTCAATACATCACTGTCAATGATGTTTCAACTTTGACTCAATATTGTTTTTTCATTATAAAATAATTATTTTAAAATTAACATGTGGATTGAATCAGAGTTTTTCCTACGGGGGCTTAATTGTTAGTGTAATAAACTGTGTTAAACTGGTTGGATGAGTGTTTGTTTGTAGGCATTCACAGTTTATTTGTTATTTGGAATTATGCAAAACTATATTGAATTCTTTAGAAAATGAATGCAATATGATTGGAATAACACCTAAAATTAGGAAAGTGAGGGAACACTTTACTAGCCTTTTGTTTCTTGTAGCTTCTCTGTAAATAACGGATCTTTAATATGCAGGCCTATGTCGACTCGAGTGTAATTATGGGCCAGACTGGTCTCTACCAAAAGGATGTTCAAAAGTTTGCGAACATTGAATACATGAGGTGTAATCCAGAAAATGGTTTCTTTCCTGATTTGTCCTCTCTTTCTCGGCCAGATATTATTTTCTTCTGTTCTCCGAACAATCCTACTGGTGCTGCAGCAACAAGGGAGCAACTGGTCCAATTAGTTCAGTTTGCTAAAGACAATGGATCTATAATAGTATATGATTCAGCATACGCTATGTATATTTCTGGTGACAACCCACGCTCCATCTTTGAAATTCCCGGAGCCAAAGAGGTCAGTCAGTCTAGAATATGATTCTGAGCATTTAAACCATGTTTGGACTAACAACTTAATTAAAAGCTTATAACATATATGTTTGTCATACAAGTGCTTATGTATAAGCTCTTTCTATAACAAAAGGTAAAATAAAGTCAAACTATTTTCATACAAATTGTTTTGATGGAATGCATCCGGTGGATTCTTCTTGATTACACATTATTTCCTCTCAACCTAAGGACAAGTGACCTATGCTAGAAATTACATTTAGCTTGTGCGTATGTGTGTGTGTGTGTGTGTGTGTGTGTGTTATTATACTTATTTTATTTTCAACATGTCTCATTCCTTCTAGGTTTAGTTATTGTCATAGTTTACCAGAAATCTCTTGTTTCTAACATGAGACTAGCTTTGACCAAGCTGATCCAATAATGCCATGTGGACCTTTTACTTCTAGCGCTGACTTCCTCGGATACTTTTTTATTATAAATAGTTTAGGAGGACTAAATTTTCAAAGCTATCTTTGAACTGTGCTGCATTATTTTGGGAAAATTTTGTCAACTTACTTATACAAGTGATTTATACCTTTCTAGATAGTCTGGATGATTAATCTTTGCTTTACCACCACAGAAATTTGTGTAACAAAAACAATGAAATGATAATATCAATTAGAATTAACATTTAGAGGATTGTTAATCTGCTTTTATTGATGTTTAGTGAATTCAGTCAAATATAAATGTGAATGGCATGTTATGTCGTTTTGCAGGTTGCCATTGAAACTTCATCATTTAGCAAGTATGCTGGGTTCACTGGAGTTCGACTGGGTTGGACTGTGATTCCAAAGCAGTTACTGTTTTCTGATGGATTTCCCGTGGCCAAGGACTTCAACCGTATTGTATGTACTTGTTTCAATGGTGCATCAAATATTTCCCAGGCTGGTGGTCTCGCCTGCCTTTCACCAGAAGGCCTTAAGGTTGATTCATTTGTTTTATTATTAATTAAGTTTCTGGAACATATATAACTTTTCTACAAAACGCCGTTACTGAAGAAAAAACTTATCTGACATGTGTTTTTCAAATAACAAGCGACCTAATAGGCTTGCTCCATTTGAATGCAGGCTATGCGTGGGGTTATTGGATTCTACAAAGAAAATACCAACATAATAGTGGATACATTTGATTCTCTCGGGTTTAAAGTGTATGGAGGGAAAAGTGCACCATACGTGTGGGTCCACTTCCCTGGCCAAAATTCATGGGATGTATTCAGTGAGATTCTTGAGAAGACACATGTGGTTACAACACCTGGGAGTGGTTTTGGACCTGGTGGTGAAGGTTTTGTCAGGGTCAGTGCCTTTGGTCACAGGGAAAATGTCTTGGAGGCCTGCAGAAGATTCAAGCAGCTATACAAGTGATGAATTAGAATATCTCAATTTGTTTCAAGCTGTATTATTGTGGATTGATGCTGAACGAGCTTTCTACGACCGGTGGTGGTGCTGTGTTTTGAATAATTTTCCTTAGAATTAAATTTAGACTATGTTGTAGAGACTGATTAGCAGCAGCGTTCATTTACTATTGTACCATTTTCATTTTTATCCTTGTATCGTGCACCTGGAATCTGATGCAACACATCTTAGACGATGTTTAATGTCTTGTATGCTTCTATGGAAGCTGTAGCAATTCATGGTGGGTAAATGATGTTCCCTTAAAAGGCTTGCAAGTTTCCCTAATTGAAACGATTCTGTTTATGTTAGAAACCCATGCATTATTTTGAGGAAAAAATAGAAAATAAAATTGACCATGATAAAAATGTATTCTTACTTGAAGTAGTTATAAATACAATATTGATCTTCTGCATCGTGAATAGAGGTGTCAATAGAGCCCCAAATTTCAAAGTCCACTTAAAAAAGCCTCTCTACCAAGCCCACTAAATTAAAGCTCTCTAATTGAACAAGATTATTTGGGGCCAAGCGCACTATAAAATCAACTTATTAGTGGGCCTAAAAAGGCCCCATATTAATTATTTCAAAAAAAAAAAGTTTTTTTTTTCCGTAAAAAAAAAGTTTTTTTTTCCAGTAAAAAAAATATTCAGGTAAAGAAAAGTATTTTTTTTGGTAAAAACTTAAAAAAAAAATATGTATAGAAATTTTGGGGGTTGGGGGCGTTTGATTTTTTTTATTTGTGGGCTTGCATGAATGTGGGTCTTTTAATCTTGTGAATTTTTAAGCCTCTTTATTATGTGGGCTGGGGCCAAAACTTCAAGACCCCATGATATTGACACCTCTAATCGTGAATACTGTGAGAAATTTGTTTCTATAATGTTCCATATATATTCATCTAAGCAGTCATGAGTTTTCGCGCTATTGCAGCGTGGAGCGGCAAAAAATGAACTACTACGTCACAACGCTTCAAAGCGGCGCGTTTGGAGAACGCAGGTTTCGCAGCTGCAAAACGGTGGAGCGGGGCAGACCAATAGCGGGTCAAAGCAGCCGCTATTTGGGTCGGAGCACAAAATGAGAGAGAGAGAGAGAGAGAGGGGAGAGGGGAGAGAGCCAAAACGATTGTGTTTTGGTCTTTTGGAGGTTGTTTCTGGTTTGAGATGCGAGTTGCAGGAGAGAGACAAGGAAGGAAGAGGAAAGAGAATATGGTGGGATTAATTAAGATCTAACGTTAGAGTGAGATCTGAATACTGCTCGAATGATGGGATACAACTGTACTTTTCCTTTTAACAAAGTGGGATACAGCTGTACAATATTTTTTTTATCATAGTTCTTTTTACAAATTATGTCTAGGATTTGTGGTTTTTATTTCAAATTATGTCTACTTCATAAATTTTGAGTAATATTTAATGTATTTTAGTATATTTTTTGTATAGTATGGTATTTTATTATTGAATATATTAATGTCCGCGTCATTAAATAGCGCCCGCTATGTGCCCGTATGCTGCACCACATCAATTTTTAGGGTGACCGCGCCACGCCGCTTTTCCACTTTGACAACAGAGTTTCCGCAAGAGAGGCAATAGTTGTGTTGATTGGTTTAACATTAACCAACACTATTGTGGTAGGATATTATGGATATTTACCCTTGTAGCATTGTAATGTATGAATATTTGCCCTTATCTATTGGCCATCGTTTCCGTGCAATACCACTTCTTTTCACATGTCTTTTTGGATTGAAAAAGTTGTTAAGTTAAAAACTAAATGGAATGTATCTTTTTATACTATTTTGTTTTTTTGTCTGGGGTTCGAACCTCGGACCTGCATATACTCCCTCCATCTCTATATCTAAACACATTTTTATTAGATGCAAAATGTGCTTACATATAGGGACAAAGAGAGTATTATGTATTGTCCTTAACAACTAAGTTAAGCTCACGGAGACACTATTTTGTTTTAATTATATATTTTATATATTAATGTAAAATAAATTTGGAAAAAATCGTGAGATTAGTGCCACCCGTTTTAGAGTTTGTGATGAGTTGTATGAATCTTCAGAAAACGTAGTCGAATTATTTAAATAATTAAAAAGTGTAAAATAATATAAAAATGATGTGGAGTCTATTTAAACTATCAAATTGAGTGTTATGAATGTGTGACTCGAAGTGTCAAGCATGTAATAGGGCCGTTTGTTTTGGATTTTTTTGAAAAAAAAAACTATTTTTTTAAGTAAAAAATCACTTTTTTAATTTTTGTTGTGTTTGTTTTAGATTTTTAAAAAATCCATTTTGCTAAAAAATTCATTTTTAGCCTCAATAAAAATCTATTTCAAGTAGTTTTTCCAAAATCTATTTTTTTCTAAATGCAAGGAACTCAAGTGTAAGGGTTTCAAATCATAAAAAAATTATTTTTATGATAGTAAACAAACATAAATAGCTTTAGATTTTTTTAAAAATCTCTAGATTCTTTTAACTCAAAATATATATATTTTTAGAGCTGAAACAAACGCACCCATAGTCTATTTTCTTTTTCTTGTTCTTTCTTTATTTCCTTTTAACAAAAAAAATCTAAGCATTTAATTCCTTTTTATTACAACCTACTAATGTCCAAAACTACACTTCTGTTCCACCAGCAGATGTAATACAGTGATTTATATCTATATTACATGATAATCTGAATAACATGTGTGTCCTAAGCATGGGGTCTTTAGATACTAATTAGTAGACTAGATCTGTAAATAACTATTACATAATACATAGTACAAAATCAAACAACTAAAACTGTTCTATACTACTAATCATCTCTGCTTTGCATGTTGTTTTGTAATGCCCAGTTTGATTACATCGACTGCAATGCACTGTATGTTTGTCACGATTATGGTCCTCCACACAAATTCGTTTCTTTTCCGGTCGTCCTGGAGGTCGGCGAAATTTCGGTGGCCGAACAACTGCAATATCATTATCCAAAGCAGATTCATCTGTTCTCCATTCAAGTTTTCCAGGGACAGGGTGTAACACCTCTGCATACGTATCCCTGTAACTTGCAACAGTAAAACACTTTGCAGTGTATGTATAGACATCCTTACGAGATGAGATAAGAGCTGCAACAGCGTGGGAGCACGGTATCCCATACAGCTGCCAATCACGGCAGGAACAGCTGTGGCTGCCAATATTTACAATATCGGATCGATCAGCGGAAATAACCTCAAACTCTACCTCATCTGATCTAAGTACTTGATATGTGGATGCACGATTAATGGCTTCAACCATTCGTCTCTCTGCAGATGGAGTAAGCACAGAACACCATGAACTGCTTTTCAGACGCCTGTCATCAAACTCAGTTTTAAGTTTGCTTTGAATCCGCTCAATCACCTGGATAATTGGCAACTCCTGAGCTTCAAGAATCCATTTATTGAACTCCTCAATATTAGAGGATAAATGACCATATCTTGTCCCTTCAAAATATACTAGGGCCCATTGGGAAGGATGAAAATGTTGTAACCATATGCCGGCATTGGGAGAGACCTCCTCTATTTCAGCCATTTTTTCTCTGAATGCGTTAATTGTAGTAGCATATGCAGCACTCCATAGAAGATGGATAAGCCTAGAGTTCTTGAACTCTTTGCCGATGTTTTCACTTAAGTGGCGCATGCAGAATGCATGAGAAGATTTTGGGAACTTCCTTCTTATTGCATCCACAATACCCTTTTGCCCATCTGATAAAAATATAATCTGTGGCATGCACTCGGTATTCACCTCTAGTGCATTATGCAACTCAGACAGGAACCATGTCCAGCTTTCATCATTTTCTACATCGACAACAGCGAAAGCAAGAGGAAACAACCCACCATCAGCATCAAAAGAAGTTGCTGAAAGGAATGTGCTAAGGTATTTGCTTTTCAGCTGGATTCCACCAAGAGCAACAATGGGCAAACAACCATTAGCAAAACCATGAATCGATGCGTAAAAGGAAATAAAGAGTCTCTGAAAGCGACTATCTGCACCAGTGGTAAATACCTCTGCAACACTTCCAGGATTTGTTTTCTTTATTTCTTCACAGTATGAAGGAAGTAGGTAAAATCCTTCTTCAGAAGAGCCATATATTGCGGCAAGGCCCCGTTCCTTTGCACGCCAAGCTTGCTTATATGGTATAGTTATACCATATTGCTTATGGATGTCATGTAAAATATCTTTTGGTTTATAATTGATGTTATCTCGTAACCTTTCTTCAATGAAACTCACAATCCAATCAACAGAAGCCTGGTGGTGTCCATTGAGAGCATTTCTCCCACAAGTATGAGTCCCTTCAAGACTTCTTATGGTAAACGTTGAAGCATTGGGGAGCTTGACAGCACGAATCCGCCATGGACAGCCCTCAGAGGCACATTTAGCAAAGTATCGAATCAAGTCACTTTTAATAATACGAAGCTCAAAATGTTGTGCAATAGCAGCTTCTTTAATAGCATTCCGAAATGCTTTCACATCAGGGAATTCTTGACCAACAACAAAATTGTGGTCTTCCATACAGTCAAGATTTACTTATCTGTTTTAAGGTTTTAACTTCTATGCGGTAATAATCAACCATTCAAACCTGTAATAAACCAGTAACAGCATCATCTTTTCTATCATATATACAAAACAGCTTAAGAGATTCCCCACTAAAACAACCTGCAATAATGCACAAAAAAATAATATCAACACATCAGAAGGCTGGTTTTAGAAAACAGAGAAGCTAAAGATCATAGAGCAAGCAAAATCCTACACAAATACAAGGGTAACTTCTTAGACAAATGATTGCGTGTAATTACTATCATGATGATTATAAACAATTCCAACATGAGAAGATTGACACAAAAACATGGATAGGTTTGTAGGGAAGTGGGAGACCAAAGTTAGAAGAAAAATTGGTGGAGACTAAACTTAAAATGAGAGGTATTTTGTAGGGATTCAAAATATAATCAAACCTCTATATGTGCGTTTATTCTTTATTTTATATTTTCTTATATATCCACTCATCCAATATTCTATTCTCAACTCCATAACACTTACAATACACTCTTGTTGGCACTTCCTTACTCAACATTCAAACGAACTTGGAGGTACCTTTTCATCACAAATTGAAATAAACATAGAGCATTCCGTCATTTCATCACACAACTTGTATCTAATGATTTACATGTTCTCTATTGCTTTGTATGATAAATTCAAAATAATGTAACAGATTGCATGCGGTGGAGGACATTTGGATAGAGTGATAGACAACTTGATTAAGCACTTACCGAATGAACACTTAGTATCATGCAAGAGTTCGTGTATAAGCTATTTCTATGATAAAAGAGGAAATGAGGGGAATTCAACATAAGCTGAAAACAGTTTGTTACAATAAGCTAAATTTCTGAAGGAACATATGAAAATAAGCTAAAACTAGTTTATGGCCATATGAAAAATCATTTTTGTAAGCCCTTCCAAACAAACACTTATGCAAGTACTAATGTCATAAAATAAGCTCAAATAACTCTAGCAAACATTTACAGATATCTTGTTCATAATCGACATTTTTTACCCACTGTCGTTAATGCATTTATTCTGATCTAAGTCTTATCTTCTTTGCCCTACCTCTAGCAAGTCTATAATTCTATTTTTCCTTTCCTCTGATACCATAATTATGGCTATGGTACATGCTACTATTTAATCCTTTGGAAGCTTCAGCCTTTACGTCATTCACGATCTTTTGAGTATCTCTCAAAGCTTTTCCCATTCATAATTTTTACAAAATTACCAAGCTTCATAATATTCTTTTTAACTATGATTTTCTCTTAAACACTTGCATCCCATTATCAAGTTTCTTTATACTTAACTTTGACTCCTCTCAATTCACCAAGTGTATCTTTTGCAACCATCCTAATCCTTCTCGGCTTCTCGCCTTCTCATTCTGCATACTGTCAGCATTCCCTCGTTTTCCCCAAATCACTGATATAATTTGAAGTGTCCAATCCCCTCACCTTTTATCCATTGCACTTCCGTCCGGATTGGCTTATTTTTGAGCTTATGCAAATAAATAAGCTTTTATGTATTATACATAAGCTTGTCAAGGTAGCTTATGAAAAAACAGTTCATGAAGATACAATTTTCGTTAGTGAGGACTTACGAATCAACATAAAAGCTTATTTATTTGCATAAGCTATTTTTCATAAGCTCAAAGATAAGCCAATCTAAACAAGCCCAGATTTTTTATTTTTTGCAAACTTAACTTATGCAAGTTCTAAAATGAATCATAATTTGTGAACTATCATCTTTACTTGCACAAATATTTTTCCTATACTAGCATTTGTCTCCACACATTTAAACAACAAATAAATTCAACATGGATATTGATTTAAACTAAACAACATCAAATTCAATACTCTGCAGTTAGTAATCCAATCTCAACCATGATTAATTAGTATAATTCTTTCTAATCAGAAATAAGATAGAGGTTATAATGCTTTTTGC
>Ga0315915_1000054_pt1 | contig 73168 bp, 31 predicted proteins | sample MpolbnodulesMG_FD_207738 | JGI IMG/M metagenome (GOLD analysis project Ga0315915, IMG submission 207738) | Medicago polymorpha root nodule microbial communities from Los Angeles, California, United States - branched nodules | ecosystem: Host-associated > Plants > Roots > Nodule | place: USA... | reverse complement strand
TTGTGGACAGTCTATCTCGGAGCATGCGCCACCCAAAAAGCACCACCTTCAACGGTACATCTTTATGCCACAGGGACAAAGCATCCACCGAAGACACTAACGGAGGTTGAAGAGTGAGAAATTTGTAGGCACTTCGAACATAGAAGGTATTCGTTGATTTTAGCGCCCAACGCCATCCGTCAATTATTTAAGTTAAATTCCCCACCGTGACCTCATGGGACCCTCGAAACATAGTTTTGAGACTTAGTAAGTGAGTTGAAATTTTGGCAAAATTTGGTTTCCATCATCATGAAGCAAATTTGTACTAGTGTCGTTTTCATTTTTCATAGCTATAATTTCCGAGTGAAATTAGGATCATTAGATGACTATTTGTTCAATTACCACTAAGTAGCAATACATTCAATTACCACTAAGCATTGAACTTATACGACTTTTAAGCGATATTTTTTGCTTGTCATACATCGGCTGCTTATCTAACAACTTTAATGGTAAATTTTACAAAACATTATAATTTAATGTTAGTTCATTACTTATCAACTATGAGGTATCATCTATTTTATCTCTTATCTATTACAAATTTGTGTACTATTAGTGGCGGATCTTCCTTGAGACCCATGGAAGCCATGGTACCCCCTTATGCCTTTTTTTTTTAACATTTCTATTGTATTTTTGATTAATTATATAAAAAAAAAGTTCTTGCTGAGACTTGATCCAGCACCCCAACACTGAATTTAAGCAAAATCAACCACTCTTTCAGTTTGTAAAATCTATAAGTTTTTGGCACAGTTTAATATATATTTCAAAAATGTTTGGCACCCTCAAGAAAAAAAGTCAAGATCCGCCACTATGTTCTATCTTTGAGCTAGTTTAACAATTATTCATTGTTTGCTTTAAACCATATTATCAAAAAAAAGTATGGAGGATTAGTTAAAGTCAACTCGTTGGTTCTTGTGATTCAACTTTGAATTTCCACTTTGACATCTAGTAGTACTAATATTTTTTTTATCGTACTTCGTCTTGGTTGCCTATTTAATTATTTCATGACTCTGTTTATAAAACAATACCCGGTAGTACTAGTTTTACTATTTTTGCAAGTTTTTCATATGCACCTCACGTATTGAAAGATAAAAAAATAATGAGAAATCCTATATTCGATATACATTTTTGTTCTTATTCTATGTCAAATCAAACAAAAAAGAAAAAAAATTTGCATTTTTCATTTCTTTAACGTTCACTTCGACCAAACAACTAAAAATTCATTCACTCTCTATTATAACTTTCTTCTTTTCATTCGTTTGTGTTTCTTTCCTCTGACTTTTTTTCATAGGCCAAACGAAGCATGCATGTACATGTACTATTGGTGTGGAGGTGCCAAGCTATAGTAGATGGGGATTCAATTCAATGTGGTCAAAAGCAGAGGGCCCCGGTATATATGTATGGTAAAGAGCAACCTATCAATATGAGCACCAGTATCTTCCATGATTAATTTCTTTCTCCATTGGCTACATACCTTGGCTTGACTTACTAGAACCTTTTTAGTAGTTTAGCGTCCCATATTAAGTGATACAGTTGACTCTGTCATATATACCAATGCATATCTTTTATCTTTGATATCTTCAATTCTCTATTAGAAAAAATTATGAAAATTTAATATTTAAAAATATTAATTGACACGAATCCAACAACATCTTGAATATTTGTTTGAATTGACAATGGTGAATTATTGTTTGAATTGACAATGTGAATATCGATTTCGACAAAAACCACAAATTTTAAAAAATTGTAATACCATCCATGTAAATTTAGTTCAGTTTGTAAAAACATCAATTAAAATATGAATCTGTGTCACGAAACTATTTAACAAATAAAAAAAAAATTACGACATTATCATGGCTTATCAAACTCACGATTAATTCACCACAAAAGAAAAACTGAGCGTTAATTCAAAACTTTCATCAAGTTAGTGTGAAATTTGAGATGATCCTAGTTAGTTTGGTTGGGAAACAAAAATATTGGATTGCTAGCAGAGGTGCCTAATCACATTAACTGGTCTCTCTCTATCTCTCAGACAGCACCACTTGTCTTTTTGCGTAAGCAGATATTAATATGGATCTAGGTGTTTTGAGGCTGTTGAGGAAAGAAGCCGTTAAGGAGGCACTATGCATTTTCCTCTTTCTACCCTAGGCAATTTTAAGCGGTAGCTATATAATTAATGTTTTTCCCAACTGAGTTAGAACATTTTTAAAACATGAATTAATTTAACATAAACGTGTTGGACAACAATAAAATGTCATGCTATAAAGGAAATTAAGGAATTATCCGAACAGAACCCCATATTCAGTCACAAGAGAAGGAAACTGTGATTAGATAGATGGATGGAGGAGATGCTACTTATCAATATCATCCTATCATAATGTCACCTATCCCATCCCAACCAAACCAGATTTTGATTTTTAATGTATTAGTTACATGTATATATTTACTACTTATTTTCTTAAAAAATATATCGGGGTTATTCGTTAACATTTTTTTTTTATTATTTTAATAAATGGGTACCCTGTCACTCCTCTCATTTATATATAGGTACTACTGCTGTATATAAAAAAAAATCTGGAGAGATACTCTGCTCTGAAAAGACAATACACTTCCTTGGTGAAGTGTCAACGCCGTTAGATTTCGAAATATAATAATATAATAAAAGTAGTTAACTTGTCCTTGTCAAACTAGTTAACCTCATCTCATCTCCCCACACACCTTCTCTTCTCTCTCCCCATTGCCATTGCCATTGTCATAGTTGGTTGATGGGTTAAAAGATGTTGAAAGAGCTTAAACAAGGAAGTCTTGAATTCGATACTCGAAACTAACATTTATCTATAAAAAAAAAATCAAATTAAATACACTTTACTAGGCTTAAAACAGGAACCCAGATACGGAAATTTGGGAATAATATATTTACTACAGCCTTGAGTTATCCCAGTCTCAGATGGATCAACCAACAGTCAACTCTTGTATTTTATGTGTTATTATGCGGCTAATATCTAATCTGTACCTATAACAATTCCACAGTTATTGCCATTAGTTCTTGCACAACATTCATTTGTGGCAACAGTAATTGCCAGAATAATTCTTTAGATGGATCACATCTACACTGTTTTACCTAATTTTATTTTTATAAACATCCACCACATGATGATTTATGTGACTATGATGCATATGGCAGTCTATTTCACTTGATGACTCTTTTTCAATACAAGTACTATATACTATGAGTAATACCGTAATTGATAGGAATTAATAACCTTAAAATTAGAAAATGACATAAATACAATACAATCAATTTTTTCTAGAAGAATTAATAATTAAAAGTTCTAATCAGAATGTGATTGAATTGAAATCATCACCATTAGTAGATGAAATAGAGAGATCCAAATGGGTGGGTCCAACCCAAAATGGCTGAAGATAAACTAACCACTGTGGCCACCGCATCACTTCACACAAACAAACATCCATGATTTGTTTTGCATTGCAAAAAAGGGAGACAGGAAATAATGTCTACAGATAAGATGAGATTCTAAAAGATAAGCCAATAATAATTTAATACTACTAGACACACTCATGAGTGAAAAGATAACATTGAAATTTCCAATAACATCGAGCTGGGAATTTCTTTCATCCCATTCTCAATAACATTGATTTCCTCCCTAAATCTGTTTATTACTATTCCCAAAATATAAACACATATAAACATATTTTTTTTATATATAATAGTACTACCCAAGAACATAATTAACATAGTAAATATCATAATTATATTTCTATAAACTACTCCTCTATGGTAATTAGAAACCTCCCTAAGATGAAAAGGGTAAAAAAACAAAGAAAATTGAAAACAGAACTAAAAAACTCAAGTTTCGTTGGGTATAATATATTGCATAAAATAAAATTAAATAGGGTAAGTACTATAGTTGAACAATCACCATGACCATTGTTGGGTTTGATGAATCACATGACATTGCAGCTGGATGTGTTCTCATCACTAAAAGCATGTGTATAAGGATCTGGAGGAGGATAAGGGTAAGGAGGGTACATGTAATTCACAGCAGGAGGTGGCCTTGCATACATCATTGGCTGCTGAAATCTTTGATCATTTTCCACCATTGCAGCACGTTGTTGGTTCATCATTGCAGCAGCCATTAATTGTTGTTGTTGTTGCTGTTGCTGCTGATGTTGCTGTTGTTGTTGATAAGGATTCCCCTGCATCATTTCCGGGCCTGGACCACCACCACCACCACCTTGAAAGTATCCTCCTCCACCTGCCGGTAGACCTTGAACAGCGGGAATGTTACCACTCATTCGGTTCATAGGCATACTCATTGGCCCCATATTATTTCCTCCACCACTCATACCAGGATGAGATTGACCACCACCTCCACCGCCGCCCATCATTTTATGAAATCCATTGTTCATAGCTTGAACATTACCACCACCTCCGCCACCAATTGGTATTGACATACCCTTCTTACCACCATCGTTATTTTGATTATTACTATTCTTGTTTCCACCATTTTTAGCTTCTGGCATGCCACCATTATTTTTGTTACCTCCACCTTGATTCTGATTATTCCCTCCACCACCACCACTGCCGCCACCGCCTTTCTTTCCTCCATTTCCATTTCCACCATTCATGCCATGAATTTGAACCGGCACAGGTCCTCCACCACCACCACCAGGTTTCTGCCCGTTTCCGCCGCCGCCACCACCGTTAAAATTGCCACCCTTCATAGCACTCATAAGCTGTGGATGATTCCCATTCAACATCATGTGAGCACCATTTCCCATAGGCATAGAAGGGGGTTTCATCTTATTAGGTGGCAACCCAACCATTTCATCATCAAACTCATCATCAAAATCTTCATCATCATCTTCGTCGTCATCAAAATCATCCATGTCATCATCACTAAAATCATCCTCATCTTCAGGCACATCAAATTTAACACCTTTAGGATTCTGATTCGGGTGCTGATTCGGCGGCATCTTCATGCCTTTAAATTGTGCTAGATCTTGAAACCCTTTCATCTGTTGAAGTTGTTGCAACTGTTGTTGAAGCTGAAGATTTTGTTGCTGCTGAGGATTTAGTCCTTGTAGTTGTATTTGTTGACCACCTTTGGGTTGGTTATTGTTTCCACCACCACCCTTCTGGTTTTGGTTTTGATTTTGATTTTGACCTTTGTTGTTGTTGTTTCCACCACCCTTGCCATTATCAATTTGCATGTTCTTTAACTGATTAACAAGGTTGTTATTTTGATTATTATTGTTGTTGTTTGGTTTGGGAACACTCCATAACTCAGCATGTTTCCCTGATTTTGCAAGCTTCTTGATGAGAACATTTGGGTCCACATTCCCTGAAACTGTGACCTTCCCTTGTTCTGCATCTATCTCTGTTGTAAATACTCCTGTTATTGATTAATCAAGACACATTTACTCACAAAATTAAGGTTCTGTTTTGGATAATAATAGTAATAATTGAAAGCATAATTTTTTATGCATGAAAATGTAAATAGATGCATACCATCAATTTTCTGTAAGATTTTCTTTACTTTATGTTTACATCCATCACAGTGTATGTTCACTTTTAGAACAGATTTCTGCATACACAACAAAAAATAAGGATAAGTTTCATTTCATTGTTAAATAATTAATATGAGACAAAACAAAACTTAGAAATGTACAAAACATAAAAGCAAAAAAATAAAGAAACATGGAGAATGTGATGGGAGTGAGTACCTGTATCTTCAAAAATTCTTCTTTACTCATGACCAATAGGAATAAAGTTTATAACTTGTGATAAATAAAGATCTGGGCTATAGAGAAAAATGGTGATTATTATAGATCTGAAAATGGAGTATTTTTTTCTTTCTTGTTTGATGGAGTTTTATTTGGTTTTAGAATGGAAATGAAAATAAAAGCAAATGAGAGAGAGAGAGAGAGAGAGAGAGAGAGATAAATGGTTTAGAAGAGTCTCTCAAACATAAGAAGCAAGTTTCAGAGAGTTAGGAAGAGAGAGAATGGTGAGTAGTAGTAGTCATTGAGAGAGAATGGTGAGTAGTGTTCCAAGAGTTTGCTCTATGTTTGGTGTCTTTATTTATTGCTGTATTTTACTACACTTCATTGTGTACTATAATTTTTTCAATAATTTAACCGTGGCCATGTGACTTCAATTTGGCTTAGCTAAGAATCCACCTTAATTTAACCTTCTCTTTCTATTTTTTTTTGTCTTAGCTTGACATGAAGAGTGTGAGGTGGGAATGCTGAGAAATCATCATAAATCACAATGATGCAAGAGTGGAGGTGGAGAGAGAGAATGTGTGAGAGGAAGTGCTACTTGCTAGAAGAGGAGTACATCATATCTGATGTGAGATTTGTTTTCTTTAAAGTTCTAGTAATTATTATGATGATCAGTGAAGTAAGAATGAAGCATATGACTGAATAAAAAGAAGATACGACTCAATAAGACTTTTATTTTTTCGGTTACTTTTTTGTCTTGTTTAATCATAGTCATAATTTTCTAATTTAAATTCAGTTCTAATTTAACACCGCTGAAAAAAATTTAAAAAAACTTTGAATATGATTATCTAATTTGACTCGAGAATAATCTGTTTAACTACACTTCCAAACAACTCAAAGATAGATACAAACTCAAATAAAAATTACTTAGATAGATAAATAAAATTAAAATAATTTCTCTACAAGAAATTAACATTAAATATTTTTTCTCTTTTAAATTTTAGCATGTGTGTTTTCAAATAAAATTTATTTATAATTGTAGTTATGTAAGAGTTTTCTTCTCCATGGACATGATATCACATTATAACATTATAATGTAGTCTCTCCGTTCTATATTACAAATAAAAAAATCACACTTATTAAGAAAACTAAAACATAATAGTTTGCAACATAGTTCTTGTGTTATCCTTAAAATAAGTTTTAAAGGAAGGTGTAAAAATAATTTTCATTGATTATTGAAAAAATGAAAGAGAAAGCAAATTGAATGCACTTTGCATTTAATTTTTCTTTAAAAAAGATAAGATAATTTTTTGAAATAATATAATTAAATATGATGAAAGTTGGTCTTTTTTGCTTATAATTTGAAACAAAGAGAATGAGATTTTTTTCTTATAATTTGGGATGGAGGGGGTATTTTTTACTATTTTCTTATAATTTGGGATGGAGGGGGTATTTTTTACTAGGATGTGAAAAAAGTTGATTTTGAGTTAATTGATTTTATAAAATTGATTTTGGTTAAAAATTGTTAAAATAAAAAGATTATGTTAACAAGTGTCGGAAATAAAAAATAATAAGTTTGCATAGAATTTAACAATATTTTAACTTTTAAAAAGTCAAATTCATCATTTTCTACTATTTTCCAATGCAAAATTTATATTCTTATCCTCTTAACAAATACTTCTAAATATCTTGTTTAGGATTTCTCTTATCTAAAATCAACTCATTTAAAATCAGTTCTCCTTAAAGAAAAACGGACCAAACATACACTTAATCACTTGTCCACTCTTCGAATCAATTTTACCCTTTAAAGGTGACATCAAGCGTGCACTAAAGTAATAGTAACATCTATTGAGGTTGTGGCTGACTTGTAAATTTCTTATTTTAGAACAGCTTTTTAGTACATTGACATCAGTTTTCTCAGAGAGTTGAATTTACTTTACTTTTCCATTTGTGCCTTGAGGCTTAGCGATGCCAAGAAATTTAGCTGCATCTATCAGCCCAGAAACTTTTTCATTTTTATGATCCTTCTTTTCTGGCATTTTTATCTTCTATTAAATGAGGTAAACATAATGGTCCCCAGTTGAATAATTAGATTGAATTTCCCTTCTTCATTTTGAAAGAAAATAATTTTTATTCGTAAAAAGATAACGTATATTTTTATAAGAAAACTGATATTTATTGATTTTACGAGTAGATCGATCATTCATTTATTGTCGGTGCAATCCATTATTAAATTTACCTAACAATGACTCTTCGATTTTTGGAAAACACAAGAAATGCATTACTACAAAACATGAGAAAGAAGGGCTGCCTGGTCTTATTCTTATCTGAAGACTATCACACATTTTTTCAACTCCAGCTTTGGAGATAAGCCAAACATAAGTAAATAACATTTAATTATTGTGACGCACATGGACACTGTTACGTGAGATATGCATAGAATTACTAACAACTATATCTTCGATATTTTTATTTAATTAAAAAACTACTATCTTTCTCTAACATTTTAAAAAAAAAAGATCAATTAAATTTTTAAAGTATCATTATCTCTTCAGTTTAGTCTCAAAAATATATAAATATATTAAATTGTCCATAAAGTATATAAAATAAGTAAATTTAACCAACGCTATTAAGATGTTAATAATGAAATTAACAGATTTTCATATTTTCTGTTACGTTAATGTGAACTAGTAATTCTTTGGATGACGAAATTGAGATTCAACATTGTTGTTAAATTTGAAAAAAAAAACTCTGATTAAGTTTAAAGAGATAATTTATTGTCTCATTTAAATATTCTTGAATAGATTTTCATTTCTTTTTTAAAATAACTTGATAGATTTCACATATTTTAGAGATTAAAGATTAAATCCCTTAATCAATAGATTTTATATTTCACCTAAGAACGTTTAAATGAAATGACGTCAGCCTCGTTTAACTTACTAAGGTCTTGAGTTCGAATCCAGCATTGAGCATGCAACAACGTTAAAACCATTCCTTCCGAAAGAAAAAAAAACTGTTAGAGAGAGTTTGACGTTCACTTAAGTTCCACGAGGCTCAAAGGATTAGTCTCAACAGCTACGCGTGGAGGATACCTGATTTTCGCCAAAAATAAATAAATAGATTTGATATTTCTATCTATTTCTTTGAGGATATATTTCTAACTATTATACACTGTTGGCACCCATTAACATTAGTATTATTATAATATTGGAAGGTCGTCGTTAACGGTTTGATCGATTTTGCTAAGTAAATATGGACTCTTCCAAGTGGTATTGAGGAAATGAATCAAATCGATATTTGTCATATCGTAAAGGTGAGCGAACCTGAATTTGTTTATCAATGTCAACCTATAATCCATTTGTAAAGCGAAGTATAAGATTCTTACCAAGACAAGATGATGGTCAATAGACCCAAGACTTACATTGCTCAAATCACCTCTCATCAACAAAACTGGTTCTGTACAAGGGAGGAATATAAGTGAGAATATTATTATCGCTTAGTAGATTCTACATAGTATGGCTAAAATGAGAAGCAAAATTGTCTATTTTGCAATCAAAGGAGATTCAATTTAAAATTCAAAAACAAATATAGGACTTTTGGATATACTAGAACGCCGTTTCATGTTATTTTGCTTGCAAGGATTTGACACTTCCGAAATACATACATCATAGTTCATACACACAATCTATTGTACTCAATTCCCTTTCGAAGTAATGAAATACTTAGGTCACGGTAGTTACACATTTACTAACATCATTATCAGACAGCAGCACATTTTCTTTCTTACCATCCGGTAACTGCATTTTGATTTATATACCTTATTCATTATGTGATTGTCCTTCTACTTTCATTTCACATTCTAGGCCCTTGATTGAGTTTTTCGCTCTAACTTTTTCCTTGAAAAAACCTAGCATATACATGCTTTTAAATATATTTTTTCTTGTATATTATAATCAGTATTTTGGATTAAATATATTTTTGGTTCCTATAAAATTTTCAAATTTCAAGTTTTAGTCTCTATAAAAAATTTCGTCAATTTTTGGTCCCTTAAAAAGTTTCCGTCACAAATTTTGGTGCATTTAAGTAAAGTCATGTGAATCCTTCAAAATATGAAATTATTTTTTGTGGTCATATTTAGTCCGTTATAGAAATCTCTTTTGCAAAAATTTATTTTTTTTATCAAGTGATGAATTAATTTTGAATTTTTAAGTTTTTACCGCTTAAAAATTCATATTTAACTCATATCTTATTAAAAAAATCAATTTTTTTTGCATAAGAGATTGTTATAATATTATAAATATCTCGATAAAAATTCATTCAAAAATGAGAAGTATACACATGACTTGATTTTAAAATAGAGACCATAAATGGGGTAGAAATTTTTTTAGTGACCAAAAATTGATGAAAATTTTATAAAAACTAAAACTTTGAAATTGAAAATTTTTATCAAGACCAAAAATATGTTTAACCCTGTGATCTTTGACTCACTAATATATCTCCAAGTTATTCCGCGGTGGCAATGGAAATTTGATTTTCTATTAGACTAACCATAAGTCGGCAATGGAAATTTGATTTTCTTTACATGTTTGACTACCTCCTAGTCCTAGATTGGACAGATTTTTTTTGTTAAAGACATAGTTTTAAATACGTAAAATTAAAAACTCAACAAGGAAGTGTTTATGCACAAAAATCAAATATCAAAATTCAAAAGTGTAAGATTATTAACCAAGTAGTGGTGTTCAATGGTTAATGAAATTTTAGTTAAAGATAATTCATTTTCTACGAATCATGCATAATTTAAATCTTAATCAAAATTATCTTTGATTAGACATGACTTATCTCTCAACCGAATTTTAAATTATAAGAGTCCAATCATTTTAGAACTTGAGGTTAATACAAAATAAAAATTGTAACATTTATTTACTCTAAAAATCCCTTAATTATTTAAATATTTTTATTAAAAGGTTTATAATGAGTTTGATCCTCGGTACCTTTTTTTTTATATTTCTACTGTATTAATAATATTTTGTTTAAATTAGGGGTTGATTCATATGTTGACATCATTATTCATCCCTCTCCTCCAAGAGATCTCATTGGGCTGTTAAGGAGCGACGCTTCGGGAGTTTATTTCCCTAGGGGGTCTAGTTGTTTCTTCTTTTCTTTTTTCCTTGTGTTTCTTTTGTTTGATTAGCTTTATAACCAAAAAAAATAATATTTTGTTCAAAAAATTGTTCCTCTCAAAACTTGAACTGCCAAACCCCCATGCCATGCTGTATTCAAGCAAATGAAACATTATATCTGTTAGAAAATTTTGCTAATTTCTTCAAACTGTTTAATATATACTCCCTCCCTCTGTATGTAAGTTCTTTTTGTTTTCTTTTTTTCACATTTCTTAAGAAAAGTTGTTAATGTAATTAATATGTCTATTTTGTATGTTAATATTACCAAATTGTCATTTGTTTGTATGGGTATTAAATTTGAATTTTCAAATTTCAAGAAAAGTTAGTAATATTAATTAAGAGTATGTTTAGGAAAAAATAATAAATGCATCTAGTAATTTGAAAGAAAGTTTACATTTAGGAACAAAAATAAAGTTAAATGGATATTTACATATAGGGACGGAAGAAATATATTCTATAAGTATTTGACACCACAAACACAAAAACTCAAGATCCACCATTGTTTTGAGACCTAATGAAAAATTGGTTAAAAGTTCAGTCACCAATTAAAACCTGTTAAAAAAAATATTAATTACAAATTATGAACAGGGTAATGGATTCAAATTTCAAATACAAGTTTTTCATTGATCAGGGATTCATTTGAAAATCTCCAAGCATTTGGACTCAGAAAAGTAACTAAACCTAAATAAATAATACAGAGAGAGTGTCCCTTGTTGATACATAGTTATCAACAAACTAAGGAAATATTCTGTGGTAAGAGAGTTTTGTCACGACTTATTACAAGAGGGGCCCTCACCCTAATGGAAGACAGTTATGTAGTATGTTATTCCGGAAGAGGAAAAAATTAATTACAAGTTATTTTTTTATCCAAGAAAAAGTGAAAACATCCTTGTATGGAATACCGTGTGACTGCCAGAAATTATGGGGGTGTTTTTTCTTTGTGTTAGTATCAAACTTGTGTGAAATGAAAATGGATTTGATGCAGCTTGACACATTTTTTATGGTTTTTTCAAAAGGAAAAGTAGACACATAGGTCATTTTTTTCAACTTAATAATAATGCTTTTGGTGATTAAATCATGCATGCCCCACTTTAACAGCAAAATTAGGTAAAAGAAAGCAACAAAAAACTAGCTAGCATAGCCCTCTGGATACACTGATGAATCACGTTCAAGGTTTCTTGTTTTTTTCTTTGTTTTGTTCACCTTAAGATTTATTTTTCCAAGCAAATTATTGTTTCCAATCTTTAAAGCCTAAACCGTGATCAAGTAAGTTGTCCTTTCTATTTTTCTTTCTCCTTTATCTCTTTCAACATGTCGCTTTACCCGTCAAAGGCTATTTGAACGGTGGTTACAATTAAAGGAACCATGCACAAAATTAACAATTGGTTTTCCGTCTAAACAGAGAGACATTAGGTTAAATTTTATTAAATTATACCAACAAAGCATGGTCATTTTTTGTTATGTAGTGCCGATTGTGCACATTTTAATATTGATGTGAGAACCACTTTGATTGAAATAACATGGAGTAAGTAATTTTATCAATGCTCTTTGGGTTATTGTATTTCTGTGAGCTTCTGAAACCTAACTTACATAAAAAATTTCTCACAAATATTAATAAGTAGAATTTGGCTGAACTGATCCTAAAATATAAAAGCTTTTGTTTTATGGCTAAGGTAGTAAGGTGGATCTATTGCGGACTTTTTCTGACCTCAAATGCCACCAAATCCGAATTAAAGGGAAAAAGAACAATAATATTTAATTTATTATACTAGTATATGATTGTGACTAGCACAGCTGTGATGTCATAAAATTTATAAGAGTGAAAAAATGATGGACATTTTTTTTTTGTGAGTTTAATAAACTACCTATATTTAGAATATGATATTTACAAATTTCTGTCACGGTTCTAATGTGGAATGACTTGGGAAGCCATGCAAAACCCACTTCCATATATGTTGAAGACTTCACATGATGAACCATATGGGGTTTGGACAGTGATTGATTATTAGAGAATATGAATGAATTTGCACAATGAAGTAGTGGGGTTGGGGAGGGAGTATTTATTGAGTCTCACCTAGAAGAGTACAATTTCAGTTGCAGTTTGCATCTCACACATGGTTTCTTTTTTCTATATAGCTTTAGATTTTAGTATGGTAAGGGAAATTAATAATGGAGTATAGGTGTTGAGAAGTTTTGACCACAAGGGAAAGTTTTGATTCTCACAGTACCGTTCAACTTTAATCTTTCGTTTTATTTATTTACTCGGTAGGAATTTTTATCTAATGAAGATTTTTCGCATTCACGCATTTGAGATATCAGTATCAATTAACATTTAATTGTCTAAAATTTAATTTTTCTCTTACAGTTTAAATACATGAGTTTAAATTTGGACCTTCTTATCTTGATTGTATGACTATTGATGCCTCGAATATGTGAATGTGCAAAATCTCTAATAGCAAGGATAAAAAAATTCACTTGAGGATTAGACGAGATATTGCATGATGCATACACACTTTAATGATAATCATTATTCCAAACATTTAACTTCAGACATTACAATTTACAATAGAAAGCAAGTGAAAATAAAGGTAGCATGCAATTGAATTTGAAGGACACATGAATATCTGTTCAAGATGCCTCGGTTTTTTTCCTTTGTATATTCTGGCATTTTGTTTTTGGTTCTTTCGTTGTAAACGAAGATACTAGAATATTTTTGAGTCGGTGTTTGAAATTGTAGGAAGTTTTTAGTATTTAACTTTGATTGATACGGTGGTAGTACCTTACCCTTCTTCTTGGTTTTACAACTTTTCTTTTTTGTTGGACTAAAATAAAAGGTTTATACTTTGTCTCATGTGATATTTAATAGGGAAATGTTAACTTGTGTCCCTGAGACATAAGTTAAGAAGACATGTATAGAAGGTTTTTCTTGGAACTTGTGCATTCAATGTCTTAAAAGTTGCAAAAGTTATACTTTTAATATAAAATTTATTTTTAATTTCCATTTGAAGCTCCTTAACTTGTGCCTTAAGGGCACAAATTTAACAAGTTTAATATTAGCTTCTTCTAGGAGAGCATGTGTTCTTACAAAGAAAATGGTCTTCAATTTGACAAAAATAATTCTTGTACAATAAGAGTACCATGTACCATAATTCTGCATGTGATTTTCAAGTATAAGCAAATAATTCTTTTAAAGATGAAGAATTAGCAGAAAATTTGGACAGAAGACTATATAATATTGACTAATTAATTGGATAAATACATGATCTTAATTTGTGTTCTAAACTCTAATTTTGATCAGAATATCGAAGATTTTGAGTTTTTCACAATTACATTATTATTGCAAGTGTGACAATTTTCCATAATGTCAATGATGGCAAATATTAGGCAATGATAACCACAATAGCATTTTCGTTTTATATTCCGAATAAAGTAAGAGATGACTGCCAACAATAGATCCGTTTAAATGGTAAAGGATTTGAACTTCTAAAGCATGCGGTCAGGTTCAATTTCTAACTCAAGGGTATAGAAAAAATCAAGTTTAGAGTGAAGAATCCACCTTATGCATCTCATATATTCAGTAGAAATTAATCATTCAAGAACCGCGGTAGAAATTTCCTAACAATATCATGTTAAAAAAAAAAGAGGCAACTATGATTTAAGCTTGGGTTTCATGTTATCTTCACCCCATAATTAACCTCGAGTGGTTTGCCATTGATTATATTCAAATGATTACTATAAGAGACAGACTTGTAGTGCCATATAAATCACCTTTACTATGGTGATTTGATGAATTAAATTGCAAGAAAGGCCGTTTACCAAGCAATAATGAGAACTTCTGCCATTAATTAAATATAATACCCACAGCCGTAAATTTTCTTCAAATGCCCAAATATTCGTTTATTATTATTTTCTAAATCGAGTGTCACATGGGTAGGAATTTTGAAAACCAAGGATTTTTCTAGGACAAATTCTTGGGTGAGAAAGTGTCACATGTCATATACATTACAGGATACTTGAAAATTGTTCAAAATTTTGACAATAAGTGATATCATCGTTTTTAAGTAGAAGTTTATACCCCGATGTTACAATTTATAACTAAGAGAGTAATTTTATTGGTGTTGATTAAATAAAAAAAGAGAAAAATCATGTGAGTTTTGCTCAGTTGACAAATTTAATTATGTGAGTTCTAGCCACTAGGCTACTTGACAAAAGAAAAAAAGAGAAAATAAATGTAAATTGAGTTTTGAAACACTAATATTCGTTTTCTTTATCCTTTCTCTTGAATATTGATGGATTGTCATCTTAGTAGAAAAGAGGAGTAATACGATGGATTTCTATTTGAGTGGAGCACCCTGAACATTGTTAGAATTTCGAACGATTTTTAAATAGTGATACATTGTAAATCATATGAGATGCTTCCCCACCTAGAAGACACACTTGTTGAGTTAGAAAATTCCTTCTCAACTTATTATAGCCCACACTCCTCAAGTCCTTGTTTGCTATTTTTTTTCTAGTAGGAATGACCTTGGTACTCCGAAATTTACAAGTCACACACTACACACCAACTACTTGCATTTATACCCCTCGTTTAACAGTTGAACAAATGAATTATTGGTGCAATTTTCTTTCTGCAAAAGTATTCAATTACCACTTCTCGCTTGCCTATTTAGCAATTAGTGTAAAGTTATGAAAAATAAGCAGTTATTTTATGCTAATTAGAAACAAAACCATGCAATGCAGATTTCCAAATATTGCAGCAATTGAAGATTCAGAGATACAAGTTAAGCTTGTTCATTCATGTTTTAATAATCTTTAGGAATAAATGTTTGCTACACCTCAGCAGTTGCAAACTGAATTGATGAAAGCCTATACAGAAAACCCAATTTTCAAATAAGTGCAGATAAAAAAGACTTGTCACCTATGATTTACTTCTACATTGGTTCAAAAGTTAATGTCTGAAAACATCTTCAAGCTTTGAAGATTCTGATTTTGTACCAACATAAACTGTACCTTGTATAGCAATATTAGGTAACCATCTTTCTTTTTATTAGTGAAAAGAAGATAAAGAACATCCAACACCTAAAATCTTTACTTTTTTTCTTTATACCACTTACATCACAGTTCACACTCATTGATGAACCAATGCTTTCATCAAAGTCATTTAACATGACAAGTTTTAAAATTTGAACTACTAAAAATGTGAAAAGCATAAAGGAAGGAGCAAGAATGTTGAACACTATACCTTTATATATATGATATGATTAAATTTTTATTAAAGCTATGATAATTTTCAAACACAAATCATTAGAGGAACCTTCACACTCAAGATACATTACAACGTGGTTTTCTAGTGACCAAACCAGATCTATAATGCAAATGATCCTCTCTTAAATATCACTCACAAACAAAAACACAACAAAATAATCACCTGTACAATATAGATGGGCAGGAGTAACATTCAACAGCAGAAAAACCACATAGAATCTAATTTTCTATTGCTTACAATACATATGAACTATAAACAGATTATTGACTGCAATTTACATAAAGTGAAAAAAAATTATGTTCTTATTCATCTTGGCTTCAGGGTAAAATGATGTCATTGGTCATCATTGTTTATCTTGATCTCTATTAGTTGCTCAATTGGTTGGCGGCATATAGGGCAATTGTTTGATTGAACTCGCAAAGCTTTTGCACACTCGCTGCACATACACTGAAAAATACAACAAATGTAATATGAAAATAATCAAAATAGTGAAGTGGATATAATGCAACATACACATTATGTGAAAACCAAACAAACGACTAGTAATGATACCATGTGTCGGCAAGGTAAGACAGCAGTATCCTTTGGTTCTGTCATGCATATTACACACTCCTTTCCAGGATCATTACGATCAAAATCAGGTGCTGTCGAGTTACCAATCCCATATAACTCTCTGAGCTCATAACGAACTTGATCGATCCATAGAATCTGCCTAACTACTTTAACCTGGTAAGGACCAGTGTCACTGTTTCTCTCCAAGACAGCTTGAGTTATTTGCATGTGAGGGGATGCATCTACTAAGGAACTAGCAGAAGTTTCATGATCTGCCAAAGGGGTTGTTTCGGCACATATTACAAGGGGAAATACATCTTCTTCAGGTGAGTGGTTTGAAAGATCTTCCAACTCAAAGAAACCTAAGTCTATGCCTGTTCCTGATGGCTGACAAAATTTCTGTCCAACTCCTTTCTGGAAGGGGAACGTGATTGGCTCAAACGCTTCGGGAAATAGAGGAACAAACCTACATTGATGTTCTTCTTCTCTGGCTAAGTAGAAGATTGTAATTCTGGTCATTACAAATGAAAGGAGCATTACAACATTAGACAAGCAAAGAGAGATTCATGCCATCAATGAAGCACTGTCACAGACACACATATAGAACACGACTGATACATCGACACCAGTAGTAATTAAAAAAAATAAAAATAATTGAAAGTAACAACATGTGTCAGCGTCAATACAAACACGTGTCGGAAACAGGACACACACCTTCAATATTAAGTGTGGTGCTGCTACATAGCATTTCATTATATACATTTGATAATCATTCAATTATTTAAATATTTTCTTCATAATCAGTAAAACAAACAAACAAAATGGTTGCAAGTTTCAGCTCTAAGTCTAACCATCTAATTGTGATTTTAATCTGTTCTTTCACTGGCAAGTGAATTTGTCAGTATCTAAGTCATTTGATGCTTTCACATAAAAAAAAACTGCTGAGAATAAAATTACACACAGAAAAGTAAAATTGAAGAGCATAAAGAGTTGCAATTGTGAAAATTGCATTATATTGACAGGAGCAGTTTAATTAAGATAAACAGAAACTAACAGCCTAATTACTACGCAACGGCGAAAATAGACTGCACAACACTTTATAGCTTTTGCAAAATCACAGTGGCTCACCGTGATACCAAACATGCAGTAAGAAAAGTAGAAAAGGCGTTAAAAGACAGACCTGCCAGGAAAGAGGGCATCAAAAACAAAGGAAATCAAGTGGTGATCGGGATTGTTGGGATCCTGGTAAAGCTGCAGAGTGTGTTTATGCAAATTCACATCATTCCTTACCTTCTTTGCAGTTTCATGGTCAGTGTATGGAGGTGGTGGTGGAAGTGCTTGAACAACATTTACATCTACATCAAGTGGTTGAGTATTTGTTGTTGCATAGAAAGGGTGGTGAGGCTGAGGAAGCATGGAATTGGTAGGAGTGTATCCATTTGAGTAGTATTGATGATGAGGAGAAGGAAAGTAACCTTGAGGAGGCTGTGGCTGTGGCATCAAAGGCTGAGGCTGAGAAGAGTAATAATAGTAAGGAGGTGGTGGATAGTGTTCATGGTAACTATGTCTTCTTCTACTTATGTTTCTGTTATTACTGTTATTATTACTCCATGAACCACCCATCTCACACTCACTCTCTCTCTCAACTGAATTGGAACAGGATGGTGTATGTCAACTCCAGATCCAATTCTTTTTTCTTTTCCACTAACACAAAACACCACTTGCCAATTTTTAATCTTTGCTTCCCTTTTCATCTTTTCTTTGGCGTGTATATATTTACTTCATAAATATATTATAAAAAATTGCAATGTGATAGGAAAAAAGTAAAAGCCAGACATTTTTTTGTATGATTATTTAAGTTTAAACACACACGTAGCTTGTTAGGCTAAGGATTGGTTTTTCTTGTAAACTGCAAACAAAGTAGGTGCTCTGGTTGAGATTCATTCCTTAATCTTAAGTTGAAATTACTGTCAAAGGTTTGACAAACACTTGACACTGCTAATCAATTTTAAGCAGTTTGGAAGAACTTATGTTTATGACATATCCATAAGCTATATGCAGCTTGTTTTCTCGTACTCGCCAAAATAACTTATAAATACAGCTTAAAGTACTGTTTGACTATTTTATATTTTGTTATAGAAATAACTTATACATAAAACACACATGTCATATGATAATTGATAAGTATTTATGCTATAAGTGGTTAGAGGTACATTTCACAAAAAATTGTCACTGGAATTTGAAAATTTCTTCACCAAAAGAGTTGACTGAAGATGGATGACATGAATCGACCATTATCTATAAAATAGCAGAATATTTTAGATTTTTGCTTAAAAAATGAACAACGTAAGAAATTGATTAAAGTGGTGGATAAACTTGAAGCAACAAAACATTATTTATGTATTTGTATTGACTATTGAGATTAGGTAGAAGTCTAACAATTAATAATAATACACAAGGGGCAAAAGAGTATTACAAGTTGTTCGGTTATTCTACTCCAAATGTTACAAAACTCAAAGTCAAGTTTTGAACTATGCGGATGATATAATAATTAACTCAAGATATTCCCAATGCATAGCTCTTTTGAAGTTAGTAAACAGTAGTGACACAACGTGGAGGGTTTTTCAGAAAACATGAACAAAATGATTCCAACAAACCCTCCAGATAATATAATTGAGGTCCAATCAATCCCCACTTGCACAACCCTTGCAACCACAATGAACACACTCTATAACCTTCTCCTCCCTGAGCTCCTTAGGCACTCTGCAAACACAAGTGGTGGCGAAATTGTGATCGCGTGGCTGTATGCACCGCAAGCAACATAGGCGTTCATAACCTGGCTGCAATTCAGAAACAATAAATCATTACTCAATTGCTCATACAGAAAAAAATTCACTACTTGGAGAGAGCCATATATTTCATTTTCAACTGTTCTTAGAAATAAAAAGTATATCAATTAACTGAAGACAATCAAAAGGCAGTAAACAACAGTGACATTAGTGATTTTCAGAATATTCAAACAATTTTTTATCACAACAATGACCTTGTAACCTCTAGGAAAAAAATACTGTCTAAATTGTTGATATTAATAACAGACGACTATACGACTCTCCAATTGTAAGAGTAGATATAGTTTATTTCACAATCAAACACATCCTTATAGATAGCAACTACGATGAATATGCAGTTAATCTTTGATGTCAAACAATTGCTTTAGCAAAGGGCATTAGCTCATGTTTTATATATTCCTATATGGAGCCAAAACTAAGACATACATCAAACAACCATTCACTATTAAACAAGTTGGGGGTTACCAAGATTCACGCGATTTGGTTCATTCATTGAATATTCATCTGGCCCATTAGAATTCTGTCAGTGGGCAAATTGTGGTAGAATCTACAAAATCTTAGAGATTTAAATATAGTCAAACCAGTGAACTACAATCAGCTCTAGGTTTTAATCGAGTTTAGTATGTCTCTTGAACAATTTATTTGAGACCTTGGTTCCTTACTCACACGCATAACTTTACAACTGTCATTGATAAAACCTGTTGAAATTTGGGGCCTAACTCATCCTTACAAAACCGACTTGTAAGGTGAGGAGTGCCTCCTCTTTATAAACTCTTCTCAAGAGTCCAATCTATCCGATGTGGGACTAAATCCACCCCCTGAAAGCCAACACAATGAAGGTGTTGGAGGCTGCAATGAAGGCTAACCAAAGGTCGCAATTTAGGCGACTAGGGGTGGACCGCAATTAAGGCGGAATTTCCAACAAAACCATTTAAAAACCAAAAGGTCACTAAATGATCAAGTCCTTTACTTTGGAGAGTTTACTCAACACAACAATTTTAATACAAATGACTTGTTGCTAGGGCTGAAAATGAGTTGAATCGAACTCGTCTGAGCTCGACTCGATAAGAATCGGCTCAGCTTGAAACTCGACTCGAGTTCGATACGAACCTTTTTTTTAACTCGAGTTCGGCTCGTTTATAGTTCACGAACAACTCAGTTTGGCTCGTTAGGTTCAACTCGTTTGCTCGAGTAACATAATTCATAAGTTTTTTTTTTGTTTTGGTCAAAAATCTATACCTTAAACTTATAATTTATTTTTTAAAAAATCAAAAATTGAACTAAATTTGCTGCTTTTACATTTCGTAAAATCAAGCAAATACATGCACTTTATAATTTTACTTAAGAAAAAAATGTAGTTGCACTTTATAAGTACTTACGGGACTGTTCATGCACTTCTGTTTTATATCCACTACTACGCTCTAATGTTTATGAACTAGCCGATGTGGGACTAGATATATGTTTGGTTAAAAGCTTGCACCTGAATGCATTAGCTTCTTTTTTTTCTTTCACTCTTTTATTATAATTATTGTTAATTAAATTAGTAATAATTCCTCTATATACAAGTACATAGATACTAGAGGAGCTTGTAATAAATTACATATTTGCCTTTTAATATTTAAGCTTATATATATATATATATATATATATATATATATATTATCGAGTCATCTCATGAACCAACCGAGTCGAATTATATATAGTTCAACTCATTTGGTTCATGAACCAAGTTCAACGAGTTAATTGTCGAGTCGAGTTCCGAACTATTGTCGAGTTGGTTCGGTTCATTGCCAGCCCTACTTGTTGCAAATTCTAAACCTTCTACAACCGTTTCTCCTAACATTCTTGTCATTTATACGGATCTAGCTAACAAGCATCAGGCAATTTATTCTTGCACTATAAGGTGACTTATTCCCTGTGAAATGACCTTTTAGGATGATCAGAGAGCACCAGGTGCTATACCTTCTCGAGCAATTTTTTATGGTTTGTAGCAAAAACAAGGCGATTAGAATTTAAGGCAGCCTCTATCATTTGCAGTCCTACCGCGTATGTGGTAGGAGAGACATATCCATATGCTTAAGGTTACTTCACCTAGGGTTACACCTTCCTACTCTTGTGGTGGTAAAAGGCAAGTGTTGGTATCCCAGATATAGATTTCTCACTTCTTCCTGATCGTACTTATTCTATCTCCCCTCAAATGAAATTTACTTTCCTATAAAAAAAACAAAATAAATACAGAAGCACTTTCACATAAAAAAAATACCTTCTTCCATTTTGCAATTAGATTGCGGTCAGCATATCCTTGATCTAAACAGAATTCATACAATTCTTTAGAAATTTCCTTTCTCTTATGGTAGAGTTCAAATACATAGCGGCTCTTCTGGTGTGCAATTTTAAATATTGGCCACAGAGTCTCACATTTTCTTTTGCCATCATGTGGGTCATTCTCAGCTGCCACATAAAGGATATAACAATATTATTTATTACTTTCAAAGATTTCAGAATGAAAAAGAATACAGTAAGGACTAAGCATAACATGTAGCATACAAACCTTCCCTCATCTTTCCTTGAAGTTCACGAAGTGTAGGCTCAATTAATTCCCAGCCTTCTGGGTATTTAACTCGGCTTGTCTTTACTTTTGGCATTTTTATCTGTCAAAGGAAAATATGATAATATAAGTTTCACATTACATGCATTCTAGCAAGTAACATAAATGGAACTTCAAAGGGAGAAGCTATGAGGTTGTGATAGGTCTATTCTACTATTGTTAAGAGGCACAGTTAGTAGTTGTTTAAGAAGAGTTCAGTCGGTTAGTTAGTTAGTGGATATAACAATAAGACATGTTGCCTATAAATGAGAGGGAGCCTAAGAGAGTGAGCTATCTTTCAATTGAATAGACTTGGGGCCAGGGACGGATGCAGGTTGTAGGATTTGTGGGCTTGTGCCCACACAAAATTTTTAGAAACAATTTTTTGGGTAGTATAATGTATCAATAGTTGACATTTTGACCACATAGATCACACTTATCACAAATTATTTCTCTCTTGTCCCACACCTATCATCATATATCTCAAACTATTATTAAGAATCAGATGCGAAATCAAGTAGAGGATGACTAGTTAAATGATTGTTTAATTATTTTTATAGACATATCATTCATAATATGAATAATCGTAGAGGACAATTATCAATGCTACAAATTTTTATAAATAGTGCCCCCACTATTCAAAAATCCTGGATCCACTGCTTGGGGCCTTTTCGCATTGGGAGAGTCTAGTTTCTCTCTAATACTCTAGGTGTTTTACTGTAAATCGTGATATTTTCCTCTTTTTTTTCTAATAATACCAATTGGTTTCGATCTACTGGAATCAGAACCAGTTGTTGGTGGCTCAGAAAGGGCTACCAACGGAGGGGCTGAACATAAAGGCCGAGTACAGCGTTGTAGAGTGAAGCTGTCTGGATGTCGGCCCTCAGGGACGGTGCTATGGTGGGGGATTGGGTATGATGGGCGTGCAAATTCCACATCAGGTAGTATGTGACACTCAATGGAGTATCTGAGTGACTTGGTTCACTTGGATATATATCAAGAACTGTCCCTTAATAGCTAGCTTTTAAGGGAGGGTACTATCATGTTGGTAGTTAATAAACAAAGACAAAGGAAAGGCATTTACAAAATTAGTTATTTATAAACTCATAAAAACAATTAGGGCCCATTTGGATTGGCTTATTTTTTAGCTTATGAAAAATAGCATATGCAAATAAATAAGCTTTTACGTTAAGTCATAAGTTCTCGTTAACGAAAATTGTATCTTCATAAGCTGTTTTTTCATAAACTACCTTGACAAACTTATGAATAATATATAAAAGCTTATTTATTTGCAAAAGCTGTTTTGCATAAGCTGAAAAATAAGTCAATCCAAACAAGCCCTAAGTTTCTAATGCTGGTAAACACTTGCTCTACTATAAGTTCTGAGATAAAGTGACCACAGCAGGACACCATAAGAAAAGGCTCACACAACACAAATATGCTCAAATTATTCAAGACATTTTGATACACAGAATCCATATTCTAAATGATTGAAAAACCTTAAGCAATAAGCATCATAAACTACAAATACATTACATTTGAATAATAAAGTTTAAAACATTAAGAGAAAAGGAAGCATGAGCATAAGTTTAATTAAAATCACATAGGAAAACCCTAAAAAAAAAAGTATTGAAGAACAGGCAGTGTACTAACCCTCAGACGACAATAAGCAAAGGTGAGCGGTGGTTGGCCGCACAACTGCCGGAGCGACGGAGTTTAGCGACAGCCGAGAAGAAGAATGAGAAGACAATATGTAGTCTTGGTAGTGGTAGTGAGTAACTTATACGATAAATAAATACTCTTAATAATAAAGGATTAATTAAATTAACTCCGTAACCAAACACGCCCTAAACTTACATAGAGTAAGACCCAACCCTTTTTTCGTTATTTTTCTCCTTTTTTTTTGTGACAAAACCTACCTAATTGTTGGGAAGAAAAAAAAAAACTTAACCACCTATTTGATTTGTGAAGAAGAAAAAAATATTTTAGTAATTTGATATTAAAATTTCAAATATAGATGGATAAAATAGTTGTAGATTAGAAGTTGTTTGTTTTACCACTATTCCTTAGAAATAATAAGATCATTTTATTTCTATTTTTTAAAAATGTGTTTGGTTCGTTAAAATAGAATCATGATATAAAATTTAAGGGCATAAATTTAGAATTAGGGCCTAAATTTTACCAAAGAAATCACAATAAAAAATAGATGATCAACAATTTCATCTTTCTCACATCATCTTGTGTATAAAAGTAAAATTTTCACAAGGAGTCAAATTGCCATTAATAGAAATCCTATGATTGAGATTGTACTATTCCAAATGATATTCAAGAGAACAAAAGGTTCACCAGGAGTTGCCAATCCCATTTACTAGACTTGTTTCCTTGCAAAAACAACCATATACACCAACAAACAACACTCATTCACGTCTATCAACATACTTTTATGGAAATTAACTTTTCACACAAAATCATCTCAAAGATGATAAAATTAGCTTTCAGGGCCCTAATATTCATCCAAATGTTTACACCTAAATGTGCTTAAGGTATTAACCATATCAAAATGAGGGAGTGAAAGTCATCAACCTATGATTCGAGACAACTAACTACAATGACGACATAAAGATCAGTGCTTTCTGGTTTCCATGTGACAATGACGAGAACTGATGACACCTAGGCATAACACGGTGGTGTCTCAACCTCTCTCTCGTTCAGCCGCGAGGCAGTAAGGCTTAGGAACAACAACAAAGGCAAACAACCCCATCACCGAATACAGGGCCATGTTGATACCATGCATGCACATCTAGGAACTTTGTAAGAAATTTAGAGAAAAAAAGTATATGCAACACAAATGAATGGTACTATTGAATTATTGAATTGAAGAATTGGTAGTTACACCTAATTGAAAATTTCAGAAGAATCAATCGATCACCTAATGAAAGATTCCTATTATTTCATGTAGAAAGTTTTTTTTTTTAATATGATCAAAGCATAAAGTTCCAAAAACATAAACGACGAGGGTTATCTCTTATAGGAAGCTCATTAACAATTTAAGTTCAATCACTCGATTAACTAAAGCGGGGAGAGGCGAAACTTGTTCTCAACCCGCTCCTATGTCATACCTAACTCAAGACAAAGTCGAGTCACCTACTAGTAAGTATTGTATGATCCACACGGAATATTCTTATATTCATGTTAGGGTGTCTAAAATTTAAAATCACTCATTTAAAAAAAAAATTATTGGTCTACTAAAGTTCTGTTAATCTAAAAAATTTCTTCTCAATATAATTTCACTCATTCTTATGTTTATAGAATTGGTCTCTAACGATTTTTTATTTTTTTTGTTTTGCCGATTGGACATACAAAAATACACTTCGGCCTTTTCAACATGGACATCTTAAATTAAGTAGAGTACTTTAAAATGCCTATTAAAAAGTTTGTGTGGCAAATGATACATGCATTCCTCGATTATACTATAGCAAAAAAAAAACATGCAAGATTTATGAACCAATTCTAAAAACGTAGAATAAAGTATAAGAACAAATTTCCATAAATAAAAAAAAGAGTATAAGAACAAATTTAAGATTTTTTTCTTCTTCAGTAAATCCCAACTCCTATTCATTGTTCACACTTCTTCATTCTTGTCTGTCATATAATCTCCCTTGGTAAACATAAAAACAAAAAACTATGTTACAACAATACATGCAAAAAGAAAATATAAACCCAGAATTCCAACCCATGAAAAACAAATAGTGTAAAAAGTCAAATTCAGCAGAAATCTGGCCTCATTCTCCTCCGAACTGATATAGAACCTCTTTGATGATCCCTGAAGATTTTGATTTCAGATGAATCCCTCATATCCTCAAGACTAATATACTGTTGCTTAACCATCTTTAAGGAATTATGACACCCAGTGTCATGAATCCAAATATAAGGGTGACTAGTTTCATCATAGGAATACAGCAAGTTCTTCAAATTCCCACCAACACTGCCATTCCTAGGCATATATGCCTTATATATGTTTTTACATTTGAGTCTCTTTGAACACCCTGGCTTCAATGTATGAATCTTTTTCAGTATTGATCCCACCCTTATTTGCAGCTCCACTGGCTTATCACTTAGGTTCCATATCCTTGTCCCGAATCCCGAGCCCTGTGCTTGGTCGCGGCAGCCATCGAAGCAACCGCCAAGAGACGGAAGGCTGAAACCTTGCACTTTTCCCATGAGAGACTTTATGTGTTTCTTATTCTTGCTCATTGCATATGCAATATGTTTCTGTGCTGTAGAAACTATGAGTTGGATAACTCAAAATAAAGTTTAGTTCTTTTGTGAACCAAGGTGTCTCATTTTTTTTATTGTGAAGCTTAGACATGAGGCTATGATCATGGAATAAAATAAAGTATGTGCAGAATTGCACTTTAGAAACCTTACAATTACAGAATAAACTGTTAAGCCCTTCCATCAAGGAATTGGTAGGGTCCCTTGAACCCCAAGATTCAGCAAGAAGACAGTACAAAAGTTTATTTGTGACTAAATTTTATAAAATTGGTAGTGTATAACTTTTCTTTTGTTTCTTTGGGAATAAAAAAGAGACTATTGGCACCAATACTAGGTCTTCAAAAGTTCATGTTGCCTCACCTTTATCACAAGGACGGTTGCTTTAGATTTAATCAATCTTGAATAAATAACATTCTCATGATAAGAAATTACAGCACCTCCTTTTTCTGTGCTGTGTGCATTGAGCTCTTAACTTTATTTGAGTGAAGTTCTCTTAAATATTTATTATTAGTTAACTCGCAGTCGAATTCCAGATTATCCGGGTCCCCTTCCCATGAAAATCGGAGGGTTAACACCAAAAAAGATTAATTACACTTAATAGCATGACAGTGAACATGGTATCAAGCATGGCCCGAGGCTGTTGGTTACAACAGAAAATAGGTATGGTGGTTAGTGTTGGTTGCTGCAAGTCAAATTCTGTCAATTTTTGGTATAAAATTATTAAAAATAAAAGACCTAAAAACAATTTTCACTTTTATTTGCTTTATGAACTACAACCATGAAAATACTAGTCAATATTTGTTAATTTAAAAACATTTCTAATATAAAACAGAGGAAAGCAAAAACATTTAGATTAGTTGCCATTTAGAATAGGCAATGCACATAAGCATGCTACATTGCTATGCTAATGATTGTAAGTTTACGAAAATAGGGTTAGAATCAACCAGCCACAAGTTTTATATAACATGTTTTAAAAGAATTGCATTTTGATACAGTTTTAGCTTCTTTTATTTTGCTATAGTTCCAATTATGGTAAATCCAACTTGTTAAGGGTCCTAATGCAGCAGAAAGAATCAGGAGTTTTTGTGGGTACTAGGTTGAAAGAGAATAGAAATCAAAGCACCGACATAATCGCGGTGGTCAACAAAGAGCAAAATACCATAATTACGGTAGGATAGGAAAAAAAGAACGCCGAAGTAAAAAGCACAAACCAACAGCTAGAATCAGGAACAGTTCACATTATAAACTTTTCTTCTGTTAGACATATTCAATACCCTCATCTTGATACTTGATAGTATAATTAACCATTTCTATCATAAACTACATTTCTAATGTTGGAACAATACAAATCACATGTAAGAAGCAACTGCTTAGAAGGTGGGGGAGTAAGAATTTACACGCTGAGCGGTTTACTTTTGTTGATTGGCTTGATCCTGATCTATCTCATTTACGAGAGGTTGATTTAGACCTACCGAAGTTTCAGTGACAATGAGTTGTTCTGAAGATGTAGTGTCATCCATATCTTTCTCACATTCAGCCAAGGCCTTATCTAAAGCAGACTTGGCAACTTTAGTAACACAAATCATCATAACCACTGCAAGTTACCAAATTAACACTTCAGCCTGGCTAATCAGAACCACTACAAGTATTATCTGTTTTGATTTTTAGTTTTAAAAACAGAAAAAGTAAAAAATTTAGTTTTTTTAGCAGTATCTTAATCTTAATAATATACGCAAACAGAAATTTGCGTTAGTTTTACAAAACAAACTAATCAAACAAGTATTTTTCTTTTTTAATTTCGAAAAACTAAACATTCTTTTCAAAAAGAGAAATCAAACAGGCCCCAGGAGAGTAAGAAGGACCAGCGAGAGACAAAAAGCAAAACAGTTTCAAATTTCTATACTTATGTGAGTAAAGAATGTGACTTACCAGATATCACTAGACTAAAAATGATCATAGCCTGCATCCAGAAGAGAGAAATTTATTATATCTCAATTGAAGATAACATTGAATAAATCCTGCCTATTCGGTTCCATCAAGATAATCAAAAGATAAGACCCTCCAAGGCATCTTAGATGTTCATCAGAAAAAGATACCTTTAAAGGCTAATTAATATGGTGACGACTAAGATAAAGAAGTGTCTCATATGGTGGACTAGTGCTTAAAAATGGTTTCAAAATCTAACAATAACAGATGGCACTCCTTGCAAGTAGAAGCTCATAGTATTACCCGTCCTTCTGACGGAAATAGTGACCCAATAGGTGTCGGTTTGTCAAAAAAAAAAACAGAAAAACAAATATTAGTGCTTCAAAACTTAACTTGTATTTGTTTTCTCTCATTTTGTCAAAACAACATCGATCAAGTCACTTTTTCAGCCATAAGGACATGAAGGATTCTGAACTCTACTTAAAGGGGGTGACATCCTTCGCTGTCGAAGTTTTGAGCAGTTTTCAAGCATCAGTCTACTGTCGACCACATGAGACACTTCCTCCCCCTAGCAATTATCCATTAATATATGTAATTGAGGATGGCATCTCTTACCCAACGAGTCTTTGAGAACTCTCCCCAACCATGTGTCACATCAGATATATCTTTGAGCGTTGTTCCAGCATACACAAGTGCCACCGTTAATGGCTGTGAAAGTAGCATTGGAGGTATTAGGAAATTGCTGTAACTGAAATGCCATCTAGTGAGCTATAATAACACATAGACCTTACTTATAAAATAATTAACACAGATGTAAGCTATCTAGTCTCTACATTAAATACAGGAGGGGAACAAAATCAGATGCATTGGTTGTTGTCGGGTTAAAAATTTGCACCAATGATGACAGCGATACAGAATCAGATGCATTAGTTGTTGTTGGGTTAAAAAATTCCAATGATGACACCAATGTTGGGTTAAATTTCGACCAAACTTTGAACAAAATACATCAATTTTATTTGACCCACTTTTGCTTATATTTTGTAACGGAGCAGGTAACTCCTTACATTTTTAGTTTATTTTAGTTACATTCTTGTAAATTAACACTGTTAATTTTCTGTTAACTGTATTGTTCCTTCCCCCTCCCTCTGCCATAGCGAATAGCGCCTACACGGTGGTCAGAGTCACCACATTCGAGAAGTAACTTAAAAAGAGAAATCCTATTAGTGCTAAACAATTTTGAATATTATAAAGCATTACAACAGAAATGTATCCCTATTTTGTTAGATTAAGTCCTCAATATATAATCAATGAGGGATGAAGAAGATACCATCATTCCTAACCAGGACGCCAGTGTGTATTCCCATAACGGAACTGGAGTCACGGATAGGAGGTAATTTAATATGTTATATGGTAGTAATGGAACAAGCCGAAGCAGAAACACAATCTGAAAAAAATAAAGTCAGATATTAGTTAAAAAATAAAAGAAAAATGAACACAATGTAGATATAGTACTGAGCAAAGATCTATAAGAACAAACCTTCTTAAGCAATGATTAGTGCTATGTATCAATAAAAAGATTTTAGCATAGGATATAAAGGTTGGCTTGGTGGTTGGTTCGGGGGAATTAAGGAGTAGAGTGATGGGGAGGTCAAGGTTCCCTCCCCAACCTCAACAAAAGACTAATAATACTAACATTTGCTGGTTCAAATGAGTCTAACGGCGAAAATCACACACACTAAGTGCTGAGAAGTGGGGAGTTGCGGGCTCGCACCCGCGCTCTAGCATATCAAATGACCCTACAGCCTTTTACCATCTGAGTTGTACTTGTGAGACTCATTTTAGCTGATTTTAGAGATGCAATAAAACCATTCATTTTCGTTTTCAGTTTCACACCTAACAGCTTAAACTTTTGAGATAGTTAACTGTACAAACCTTAAATCCAGATCTCTGAGTTGCAATTGACACTGATTTAAACTGTGGATAATCCTTCAACTTAGAAGCAACAAATGATTTCCCAATCTGTTTAAAGAGACAAATATATGAATAAATAACCTCAGAGGAAACAAATAACTACACATCGACCAAAATGGGGCCCGACTGGAAGGCACATGAAATTTCAAGAATCATGTACATGAAGAAACAGCATCCAATACTAATCAAGAAAAACCTAAATTAATGAATGTCCAACAGAAACCAGTGGAGTAGTTTTAGGCTTTTTGTAATTCCACTACTATAAATAAGTAAATAACTGCAAAACTTACTGTTCCACCAAGGAGAAATGCAGCTACAGCACCAATGGTTGCACCAACAGAATCAGCAACAATGCCAATTGGAAGGCCAAATAGATAACCACCACCAAGCTGAACAACAGAGAATTAGGTAAGGTGATATAATAAAGGAGATGTAAATTATGAATGAAGTGTTTATAATGCAACTGCATACACTTTATAGTTTATCATATACCAGAAATTACAAATGAATCATTTAAGAAGTGATGGAAGTGCTCAGGACAAGACTTCGCATCAAACAATTGATATAGTAAAAAAACTTATACTCTACTAGAAGTTTAACAAGGTTTGAAAGAAATGCCGGTTAATTAAAGATACTTACCGTAAGTACTGAGGCTGGAACTGCCAATATAGTCAAAGGAATGTAAGCAACTGCCCTGAAAATAACCAATTGAATACAAGTGATTGAGTTCACAAACTGAGGCACTCAGGTTAATCATCATCCACATTAATGGCCTAATATTAACAGCCATGTAACATTTTAATATACAAACATTCTTTTCTACAGTATTATGATTAATAGCCGATATTTGGTATTATGTCGGGTATGCCAAAATCACAGTGACCCGCCATGATACCAAACATACGCTACAACTAGAAATGGAAGCACATGGACACGAACAAAAAACAAGTATCAAGGCTATGAGATTGGTGAAAACTGAAAAGACAACATGAGATAGTTAACATGTGAAAAACTTAGTAGTCAAAAGTTAATATTGACTTACAGAGCGAGCGGACCCCACGGCCCAAGGTCTTGATCAACCCATATCAAGAAATCCTTCAGAATCTGCATGGCAAAAATGTAAGGGGTAACCAATTTTTTTTCATGAATTAAAATACAAATGTGGTGCATGTAACGAAAAATATTACAAAAATGGCATTGCAGTATGAATGCATGAACAAGGGAGAAGAAAAGGATTATCATATGCAATAGTATTATCACCTAACTATGCTATAACTTATGAAATGCTATCTTATCTTCTATTGGATAAGTTCAATAGATAGCTAACACTGTGATTAATTCACACTATGCAACGCGGCATCTATAACAGCTGAAATCGCAAAATCCTTATTTAAAACCTTGTTACACAATCATGATCAAACGTCATTTGATCAAAAAAAAGATTCAAAGCGCGTAAATATGAAATGAAGTCACCCCATTAGAACATCATGAACGATAATTCTAAAGAAGAAAATGAGAAGGAGCCAGAAATGAAATAGAAGAAAAGAAAAAACCTTTTCAATTGGGAGAGTAAAGCAAGCGACAACAATAGCGGAAACAAGGAGAAGCAGAAGAGTGATCTTGAGAGCATTGGGCCATGTCAAAAACATGTTTAACCTGCCAATGAATGAATACGATGATGTTTGTTTTGCAACATTCATTCAATCACAATAATATTATATAATAATAATAATTTTAACCGAAAAGATATTATTAAATTACATTTATTTATTTATTTATGAGTCTCTCACCTTGTTGTGGTTTTTGCATACAAATTTATCAATCATGACTTGCAATACAATAAGATAAAATTCAGAAAAGATAAGGCTTTTGTTTTCAGATTTGTCTTTGCTAAAAATGTTATCTCCTTTTTGTGATTGCTTTTTATCTTTCTTTGTTTGATTTTGTGTTTCCCGAGGGTTTTGATTTATGTCTCCTATTTTATTTTCGCACTTTTTTCCTTTTTATTAATATTAATATATATAGGGTGATGTATATTCGTTGACTTCACTTTTGATAAAAAAATAAATCAAAAGAGCAGCGTTTATATTTTTCAATAAATTTCGTAAGTTTATCCTCATTTGCAAAAATGTCGATCTCTAAAATTATTGAAATTAGTAGATCATTCCTGACTTTTCAAAACATTAATCAAATTCTTCTAAAAAAATTGTTAATCAAATTAGTCTTTATGTCAATTATGCTGACACATGATGTTACCTCACATGTGAGTGATTTTTTGTTTTGATACCGTGAATGTAAGTGATTTATTTGATAGTTCCTTTGGTCACATTTATGAAGGGAAAAAAAATAACTTAGTATTTGATCTATATATAAATCAATACATTAGTTATTCAAAAAATTGATTTTTTGCATACAAATATGACGTATTGTTCAAGTTTTGTCGATCTTAAACCTAATAATCCATGTAGATAAAATATGGAGGACTAAATTGAAACAAGAGTGTTTATTTAAAGCTTTCATCGTATTCATCTTCTTTCATTTTTCTTCCACTCTATTCTTCTGCATCCTTCGTTCCTTCACTGTTGTCTTCTTCAACCATTAAATCCACCAATTTTCTTTCCTTCATTATTCTCTTATCCAACCTTTGAACTTATATATTGAACAATAGTCTAATCAACCCATGTCCCTTAACTTTCCTCCCGATAATATATCACACAAGAATAAGTAATCACACCCAAGTCTTCTCACTACTTGGTTTGTTTCTACCTATTTTACACCCAAGAATATGGAAGGAAGTTTCTATGAAATTGTATACGATACAATGATATCATATTAAACTTGACATTGCCGTATTCTTTGTTTTTTTAGTTGTTATATTTGAATATGACCTTCGAATGTTTGGCGGAGTTTTTTTTTTTTACCAAAACAAAGTTAACTATCATTAATCAACTAATGTGCAATACAAGAAGGATAAGAATTAAAAATGCGGTGACTAGCCCAAGAATAGGTCGCCCTAGCTATAGTATGAACAACCATGTTCGCTTGTCTCCTAACAAACTTAATCTTGAAGTTGGAATGTAAAGATAATTGATAAATAATACTAGAGACAATAGCATAGAATTCTGAATCACCATGACCCGTAGATGATAGAGCTTGCACTAAAGTAGCAGAGTCATACTCGAAGACAACTCGATCCCATCTGTTCACATCAGCAAAATGAATAGCATCGAGTAAGGCTACTGCCTCCCCCTCCAAAACTGTCATATTTGCCCATTTCCATTTCGCTTGAGCCCGAATAAATTGCCCCCGGGAGTCTCTAACACAACATGCAAAAGATGTAAGATGGTTACAGTCATGAAACACGACATCCACATTGCACTTCAACCATGTCTCACTCGGTTTCTCCCAAACTGAGTTGTTACCTTGCACTCTATTTTGGCCGTGTTGCACAACCGATAGTGAAGGATGTTTATGAACCTCATGTCATTGCTGCCATGCATCCAGTGATGTCCTTCCAATGCTTGTTGAAGTATGATGAACGTCATTCCAAATGACATCATTACGTGCAACCCAAATTTGCCAAAGAAGTAAAGCCACCGACCATTAATGTCTCGGCTTTCTGAACAACATATGTTAAAAACAAAATCTGCCAAACTGCTCTCAGTTCCAACTCGCGTTTGCAGCACAATCGAAAGTCCTGCCCAATACCAACTTTCACACGCCACCGTACATCAGAAAAAGCATGCCAATCATCCTCAACAGTCGTATCACACCAGGGGAAGATCACCTCACATTGTACATGTCGTGATCGAAGTCGGAGACGAGTAGGAACACACCCCTTGCAAATCCTCCATAACAAATTACATGCTTTATGAGGGGAATTCACCATCCAGATTCTATGTCATTCTCCCTCAACATGGAACTGATCAGCGTGTAACAACTCCATCATAGCCAGTTTATAACCAGTCTTAATAGTATACCTCTCGTTACGTTCCATCATCCACGCTATTCTATCATTTTGAACTTCCGCAAACAATGGTGTGTCGAGAATAGCTTGCACCATATCATCTAAAAACAAAGATTCAATCTTATCAATGTCCCAAACTTGTTCATCGTAAGCTATCAAATCAGGCACACACAAACTATGCACATCTTTGCTTTGTGGCGATTGAATCCAGCTATCGTGCACACCTCGAACCCACGGATCATTCATCATGCTGACATGTTGCCCATGTCTAATCGTCCATCTACAACCATATAAAAGAAACTGACGCAAATTCTAAATACTCCGCCAAGCGAAGCTCGGGTTATTGCCGAGTTTAACACCCAAAAATGAGGACCGTGGAAAATACCTCGATTTAAAAACTCTAGCAACCAGAGAATCAAGTTTAGACATAAAACTCCATCCTTGCTTAGCTACCATAGCGAGATTAAAAGCTTTGAAATTCTGAAACCCCATTCCACCAAACTCTTTGGGGCATGCCACACATTCCCAAGCCATCCATTTAATCCCTCGATTGTTACTCCTTCCTCCCCACCAAAATGCATTGATCATCTTCTCAATATCATTTATTACTGAATTCGGCAAAAGATAAATATTCATTATATATGAAGGAATAGATTGTAATACAGATTTGATCATAACTTCCTTTCCCGCCTTCGATAATGCTCGTCCCCTCCACGCATTTATTCGTCTCTAGATACGATCCTTGATAAAAGAAAAAACAGACATTTTATCTCTACCAATCATCGAAAGTAATCCCAAATACTTTCCAGTACCCATCACATGTCGGACACCAATAATGCGCGACAAATCCTCTTGCGCTGCCCCACTCATATTGCGACTGAAAAACACCTCAGACTTTGATAAATTAATTTCTTGCCCAGATGCTACCTCATAAGCTTTAAGAATAGTGAGTAAACTTTGTGCTTCCACCACATTAGCCCTGCAAAACAAGAAACAATCGTCTGCAAACAACATATGAGACACAACTGGTGCGCCGCGACATACTTGTACTCCATGAATATCACCTATATTAATTGCCTTATGTATTAGAGTTGAGAGGCCCTTAGCTACCAATATGAATAAATACGGTGATAATGGGTCATCCTGGCGCAACCCTCGACCGGGCACAATAGGCCCTACCCTATCAAAGTTCATAAGCACTGAACAAGTAACATAACTAACACACATCATCATCCACTGAATCCATTTCTCACTTAACCCCATTCGCATAAGCACACCACGAAGAAACCCCCAATCCACTCTATCATAAGCCTTGCTAATATCAATCTTGAGAGTCAATTCCCCTCTCCATGCCTTTGTTTTCATCTTCATTGAGTGGATTAGCTCGGTAGCTATTAACGCATTGTCCAATATGGAGCGACCCTCGACAAACGTTGACTGCTCCTCTGACACACATTTATCCAAACAACGTTTCAGTCGATTAGCGAGCAACTTCGACACCATCTTATACAAAACATTACAAAGATATAGGCTTAAGATCCGTCATATTATCCGGGTCTTCGGACTTCGGGATCAAACAAATATTTGTTTCTATAAGGTTTGAGGGAAAGTAACCGCGATCCAACAAATAAACCACTGCCTGAAAAATATCATCACCACACACATGCCAGAATCTCTGGTAAAATGCCGGGTTAAAACCATCTGGACCTAGGGACTTGTCCGGTTGCATCTGAAAAAGGGCTTGACATAATTCTTCCTCTGTAATAGGTGATGTAAGCATGATATTGTCATCCATCGAAACACACTGGCTCATTAAATTTAGCACCGATTCATGGATTCCCGCATTCGCAGAAAATAATTGCTCAAAATAAACTTGTTCCACGTTACAGATTAATGAAATTTCAAGAGTAATTTAACACACGACAATTAGAAACATCTTTCCAAAACACTGCAAGCCCAATGCTCCTGCCTTCCACATCAACTGCTAAGCATGAATCATATCCCCACATGACACGGATATTTTCCATGCTTCGTATAGTAGCCAACGTTTCAGATAGGAAAAGAATGTCTGGTTTGTGTCCTCGGGCCAGGTTTCGAAGATTTGGAACTACACTCGGGCTTCCCAATCCCCAGCAGTTCCAACTCAAAATAATCATTGGTCCCGGCAGTCCTGGCTGCCAGGACGTGCCGATAAAAAATGCTAGTTTGTCTGATTTGTGGAATCCTCGACATGTTGATTGTCCTCTCGCATACGCTTTCTTTGAAACTGATATTCCATGTCTGCATTATTTTCGTTCTCACTAGTACGCTGCACCTGGTTTTGGTTATCAATAGTCGAGGAGATGGTTGAATATGATGTACTCGACCCTATATCTTTAGTAAAAGTCAGTAAAGGAGCATTTGCATGCCTTAACTCCTTCACACCATTGCTAGATCCACTTGACACAAGCGTATAATCAGTCTGCTTACCCACCACTCTATGACACGTGGTCACCCTGTCCACAGAAGTCGGAGATGCCTGTTGCCTACTTGGCTCAGACTTTCCATCTGTTTCGACTCGCCTCCCTCCTTCCTTTTCCACATCAGCCTTAGAAACCCCATCGTTCTGCAACCATTGTGATGACGCCTACCCCGTGGCTTCCACGGATCTGCCCTAATAACGTTTGATCACCGTTTTGGAATTGTAACATCCGGTCGAGAAAACTTAACCTCATACTTGTTCTCGTTATGGCCTAGCACCCCACACACAAAACAGAAGGTTCTTAACCTCTCATACTTGAAATTCACCACACACCATTCTCCCCCATTCGCTTTGATCTTCTTACCTATCTTCAATGACTGTCTGATATCAAACCTCACCTTTAACCTCATATACTCATGCCAGAAGCTAGAATTGTTATTTCCATCATACTCCAAAAACTCTCCAATATAGTTCCTTAACCCCATTCCGACTTTCTCCTTCATCACACCAGTTGGCAAATTGTAAACCCTAACCCTGAGATTCATGTAGTTCAACTGTATATCCTTCAATGACACCCCTATTTACAACTTTTCCAGAACCAAAAAGTGACTGTCATATGTCCACGGACCTCCCTTTAGTACCTCCTCTAAATCCAGTCTGTGAAAGAATTGGAACAAGAACAACCCTGGTTGTGCTTCCTTCACAGCCACCCCCTTCACCAGTCGCAACACCTCAGACATTTGTATCTTCATCTCCTTAAGTTGAACAGGACGGTTGACAAGAAAACATTCGGCCAATGTTTGGCGGAGTTAATTAACCTAGCTTGTGAGATAAGTATATTTGAAATAACTTATGAAAGTAACTGATGATGCCCTACTTTGAGCTTAACTTCAAAAGCTTCAGATATAGCTTACAGAAACAAATGATATAGAGATTACCGAGCTAATATTGATTTTCTCTTTGACTCTGACGTGTAAACTATTAAATAAGATATTTAATTAAGTTGATTACCTTTCTTACATAACATTAAGTTTAATACCTAAACTCTCATTCTATAGGAATTGGTTAATGTTCATGTATGAATAAGTGGGTGTAACTTTTAAGTTGGGGATGCGCTTCCTTCGTCAGTGATTAAATCTTGCGTGATTGGTCATACGCTTCCTTTGTTGATGATTGGACCTTATGTGTCGGTGTAATTAGGAACAATATGTAGCTATCTAAAAATTGGTTATGCTTAAGGTGGTGGAGTGTGTTAGTGCTCTAGTAGGAACGAGGTGGATCATGATATGTCATAGAAGGTTGTTACCCTAATCTATATGTTGTTTTGAGGTGCGATTATAATGTGGTGGTGCAGGAGGTCAGATCCTACTTGCACCACGTGGCCATACGAGGTGGTCACCTCAATGGACATTGACTTAACCCATTTATTTCCAATTCTTAATGGGCTATTCTATTTGATGACCTAGAGAATAGCAAGACAATTGCTTTTCTGACTTTCAATACTTCCTAAAAACACAAGTAAAAGACTAAAATACCCCTCAACGGTAGTTAACTACCGCTGGCTTATAACTAAAAAACACGCCGGCAGTTAACTGTCGCTGGGTTTTTTGGTCATTTACTTGTGTTACGAAGACACAATGAATGTCAAAAAAGCAATCTTCGAGAATAATTGGGACAAGTCTTTTAGGCCCGAACGATTACACTAGTCCCCTAGACCATTGGTCACATAATGAGTAGAGAAATGATATATGTGCAACCATTTTGTGACAACTTTATCTCTCATACTCACATTATGTTTTTACTTTTTTTCTATATTGTTTTAGTTTTCGTGTCAATACATATTTCTCTTTGTAAATCTATGGATTTCTATAAGTTGTCAATAACACATCTCTAATGAGTAATGGGTTTAAGAGTATTAAAGTGAATTTTTTTTGAAATTTTCCGATGTGAGGAAATTTGAAAAAATATTTATCGATATATAATTTCTCAAATGAGATGATGTATCAATGTGATAACTTTCGCACCCTAAACTTGCAGCTCAAAAGTGAGGTGGAATTCTACGAGTTTTCCTTTCGTCGTGACATTTCTTTAAAGCTTTGGTCTACACGTTTCCTTTTACATTATTTTACCGCATATTATTTGTATATATGTATCGAAGTAAATATATTGGTAATAAATTGTTTACCTGGTGACCTGTTTGAGGTTTATTGTCTAGTATCAAATTCGGGCTTCATAATTGACCCCCTAACTGTTTATAATTAGGAAGTCGACGTAAAGTATCAAGTTTAATAATTGATCTAGTTACGATTTTCATCAGGGGGTGGACGATGCAGGTCTATCATCAGGGTGCCGACGTATAAACATCAGACTTATTAATTGAACCACTTACGATGTATAGATATTAAAATTATTAATTGATCTGGTGGTGGTTTATCATGGGTGTCGACGTATATATATGGGTTTATCAGTTCATGTCTAAGGTAAATATAATACATGTGATGTATTGAATAAATAATTTATTAATGGAAAAAATGTATGTTTTGAAAAGAAGTGTCTCGTTAAAAACCTCTTAAACCAAAAACCCAATGAGAAAATAGGCCAAAGTAGAAAAAAGAATACACTTCTAAAAAAACTTCAGTTAAAATAAATTTTGAGGTGTGAGGTGTTCCGCGATCTCGGGTAGACATTGCTACTAGATTTCCATGCATCTTCTATTTCATCAGTCAGTCCTTTCTAAGACCTTGGTGTTTAACCTATTCGCAGAGTTCCCTGACTTTGACGGCTACTAGATGAAGGTTTATCCTCTTGATTTGGTATGAAGTGGATGCATATATGAGCTTTAACTGGGTTTCATGTGTTGAGGATTGATGCATGGTATAGTACGCCCACAAAACCGATTTATAGTATGGTACACCCACAAGACTGAGCTAAGTTCTTAATCCATTCATTTTTTGACTGATTTAGTCTCTTCCTTTATCCGTTGAGGGTGATCTTATTTGCTGATTTGAACTGCCTGTTAGTTTATGGGTGCTTGACCAATGTAAACTTCATCCTCGACGGACAATTTTTTTTAAAAAAAGAAGCATCATTGGGTACTAAACTATTGATAACTTTCACCACTCGGTCTCAAATATAAACAAACTTTGTTTTAAAAAAGATGATGTAATTGGTTAAATTACACTCCCCTCCCTCAATGATGCTTGAATTACACTTCATTCCTCTCTTATGTTAAAATATACACTTCCCTCTCTTGAAAAGAAAAATTTATACTCTTTTCTCCTATAAGATGTTTGAATTACAACCTTCATCCCTTAATAATTAAATATGCACTAGACTTTAATCTATTTTAACATAAATAAATATTTTTAAGATATATAAAAATTTTGAACAACCATTTAAGAAAAATAAATTCATTTCTTTATAATTTAAATGTTAATGATTATTAAATATAAATATTTATCTATTAATTTTATAATTTAGAGTATAAAATTAACTTTTAAATAACCATACTTTATTATCTTTAGTAATTTTTCACATATTTTAATTTTATTTTGGGTGGTTTCATATTTTATAATAAGGTTTTAAACTATTTATTAATGCAATTGTGAATAAAAAATAGAGAAAAATATGTATTCAAATTTTGATTATATTAAAATAAACCCGAAATACTATTTTATTTTTTTAAGTGTGTTAGATTATTAATTTTTTTGCTAGATTATGAGAAATAAAATAATTATTGAGGGAGTAAAATGTAGGTTTTAACATAAGAGATGAGGGGAATGTAATTCAAGCTTCTCTTAGGGGAGGGGAGTGAAATATTTTCTAATATGTTTTGAATAAGAGGGGAGGAGAGTGTATATTTTAATATAAGAGGGAAGGGAAATGTAATTCAAGCATCTTTGAGGGAAGGAGAGTGTATACTCTCTTCGTCCTTAATTATAAGACCATTATTACTTTTTTTTTCAATTATATCCTCTATCAATACTATCAATTGTCTTGAAATTTAAAATCAACATTGAATATATAATGCATTTATACGTAAATGGTGATATAGTAATAGTTACACATTTTTTAAACAAATTTATTACTCCAACAAATTTTCTTAATAAGTAGTAGAAAAATGCTAGCAACACACATTCTAACACACACTTCAACACACTCTCTTTGATTGGTTAAAATTCATATGGGACCCACCAAATTTATATGGGACTCACATGATTTGGTGGGACCCATGTGACTTTTAACCAATCAAAGAGAGTGTGTTGAAATGTGTGTGTTAGAATATGTGTTGCTAGCATTCCTCTTAGTAGTAAACTTGTTTAACTAAGCGAGTATTATTTAGTGTAACTAAGCTTGGATTAATGACTCTTTAAGGTTGACATTATTTGTTTTCAGAGTTATTTTTCTAAATTTTAGGATGGTGGTTGCAACAGTCGGATCTAAGGTTTGAAATAAATTGAACTAACTCGAAAATAGTTTGAGACTTGATTCGACAATTAATTTGTTGAACGTGATTCATGAACATAATGAGTCAAACTTGAATTAAAAATTAAAGTTAACTAAACTAATTAAACTTGAGTTATGTATAGTACGACTTATTTAATTCATGAGTTAGTTTGATATATATATATATATATATATATATATATAAAAAAAATATCAGGAAGTAGAATAAAAATGCTCCAAGATAATGTTGAACACAATGTAAATATTAGGTCATATTTTGGGTATAAAATCTCTTAAAAATATCAAGATCTAATTCTAACATTTTTTTTACCAAAATTCTAATTATTTTTTTAAAGAAGGTAAAATGAAATTTCAATACTCACAAAAACCCGAGAATTCAAGGATAAGGAGTGCCTGAATACAAAAAAGTCAAAACAATTAGATCAACTGTCTTATAAAAGGAACAAAAACAAATAAAAGTTCATTACAAAAAATACACAAACAATTAAGATGATTAAGCCACCATAAGTGATAGTATGGTTTGCTTTCGGCCACCAGAAAGTTTGAAACTTAATTTTATCAAACAGTTGTTGTAACAATGACTCTTTTTTACGAAAAAACTATCCACACACCAAAGAGTCAAATAAGCTTAATTCTAATATTTCTTATAAAAAAATCCCAATTTATTAATTTTATCATTTATTACGCTGCAACGACCGCTACACACAAGTCACGACAGCCACAATGAATATTTAATTTAAAATGATGCCCAATAGCTGAGTTCCTTTAAGTCATCTACCACTAACATTGTTTGTTATGGTTTATTGTATTAATCTACAAAATCGAGGAATCGACTAATACGTAGAGATAGACATGAAGAATGTGACTCAAGTAAAAACAAAAAACAGAAGGATTGGGCGGTTTTTAGTTTTTTCTTTTCTTTTCTGGATACGAAAACTTCAAGTAAGAGGAATTGTGGCATTGCATAACAAAAAAACCTTCATACTTAAAAGAGCACTTAGTAAAGAATTTCTTTTTTGATCTTGCTAACTTGGTAAGAAAAGTAAAAATAGTAGTTTTGTATTAAAAAGGCTAAACTACACTTTTCGCCCCCTAAATTTTAAAATGTTGCGATTTTGACCCCTATTAAAAAAATGGCAAAAGTGACCCCCTATGTTTAGGGAAATATGTTCTTCTGACCCCTTAACATAAGGGAAATGTGCTCTTTTGACCCCTTATATTTACAAAAAGTTGTGATTATGACCCCTTTTTTGGGACACATGGCATCTTCTCAGCAATTTTGGGACGAAAGGGGCCAAAATTGCCATTTTTTTAATAGGGGACTAAAATCGCAACATTTCGAAACTTAAGGGACGAAAAGTGCAGTTAAGCCTATTAAAAATTACAACTTTTAAACTAAGTCTTGAATTCAACATTTTTCACCACTTTCAACATATTATTTCTATTTTTATTCTCTTAACTAATATCCTAAGAAACATATAATGTGTTTACATGTTAAGTTGGATCAAGAATCCAGGTTTCTCAATGATGAACTGATGAAACAAATCAGCTAGAATTATAAATGTACTCCAACCTAAACAATGAATTTACTAAACATGGTTTACGACGTTTAATTAATAAATCGGGAAAAAGGAAAAAATTTAATTTTCAACAATGATTTTTTTATCAATTTAATGATAATCTGACATTGGAGAATATGTTACAATGAATCCCAATTAAAACAATGAAATGGATGTCCCTTTTTATTTTTAAAGAATTCCTGGAAATTCATGCCAGTCATGTATAATAAAAAGAGTATGATTTTCCCTTTCTTCCCCTTTAAGTTGCTCCTTACGTGGATGGGTTGCCTTTCAAGCAAACCACAAAAAATAATTATAGCTATTTTAGTAAATAAATAGTTAATACACTTGAAAATTTGAAAAAGTTCAAACAAAAGAGACAAGAAAATCTTTTAAGAGTATCTTATATTTAGAGATGGAGGATGTAGTTGTATGTTATGCACATTGGTGTTCGGAACAAGAAAATATTCAAACAAGCAAAGAACGCCTTTGAATTATGATAATAGTACAGTGAGCTTTAAGGACTTACAATCCTCTCTGTATTAATCTACAAGTGAAACAATCTCATAATGTATACATAACTCAGACTAACAAAACATATGAGCTAGAAAGAATATCAAACCTAATTTTTTAGAAAATGCAAAAGTTTAACCAAGTGAAAGCTACCTCAATCTTTTCTAACAGAAGCTGCATGGCTATCTTGCACATAGTGCATTGAGTAAAACATGAGCTAACATTAGGTCTACAAAATATTGATGACCAATTTGACCATCTTTCCACGTCATCTTTGCCGGAGCCCTTCCATAGTGAACTCCGTCATTACACCGGTTATCAAAATGCCATGGAAATGTCATATCAAAGTTATCAATCACACCAGATAGAACGCCCGCTTGCTTCAATTTCTCTAAGAAAACACCGTTAAATAACTCCATCTTGTTAGGATTATATGCTAGTGATCTTGCATATCCACCAGTTGCGACTGTAGTCCGGTAAAAGACTCTCGGCAATGCCAATCCCCTTTGATGCACTGTCTTCATAACATCTGCCCAAAAGGATGCTGCATATTTTGCTCCAACAGAGAATCCTTTTATACCACCAAAGTGTACACCGTCGTGTAAACCAGAGTTTAGGATCACAGTGTCTGGGATTGTATCTTCTGAGAAGTATTTCTTCAACAAATTTTGATACCTTTCATTTCTCAAAGAATCCAACCCTAGATAGTTCTGTGTATCATTCCAATGTCCATTGAAGATACTTGTAATCCTAACGGTTTGAGAGGGGTCGTTTGGATTTGAAAAGTTCCTGTCAAATCTTCTCGGGACAGAATATACCTCGGGCAAATCTAAAATAAAATTGAGAATATTACGTATTGTGTCAACATGATTTGAATCGCCCCAGAAGAAAATCCATCGATTCTTCAAGCAATTCCAAGCAGACTCAGCTGAATACATCTTGAATGAGCAATGTGTCGAGTACACCCAACCATTACTCTCCAAAACTCCCAATGAACCATCACACCAAGGATATTTGCAAGGAAAATCTGATGCTAGGCATCGGTATCTACCATCATCACCAATGGAGCAGTCGTCATTCTTGCCATGCCTTGTCCACCTTCCACACCAAACATCCCTTTCAAAATCAGCAGCCTTGCAAGTTTGCAACTCCGGTATGAAAACCTCGTTCTTGTAGAATCTAATTACAATACTACGAACCATTCGATCGTAAACATATTTCCAAGGGGTAAGCTTCAAACCTTCTAACTGTCTATAAAGCAAGAAAATAGTGAGATTATAAACCCCAACAAAATCAGGATGAACTTGAAGCGAAATCGAGTAAGATCCATTGCTAAAATCTTTCACCAACGGTCTAGATTTCCACGATTCCCCCGAAAGATCAGTCTCAAAATAATCACCGCCTAAACATCGAGCCTTCCCCGAATCATCCAATGCTTGAAAACCAAATTCATGTATATCTCCAGCTGATAACTCTATCAAACTCTCACCATCCAAATCCAATCCAGGAATCGAAATCTCAACAGTCTTAGAATCTTTACAAGGTTCACCTCTCTTAGCTAACTTTAACCATCTAGATCTAGCTAAAAGATTTGAAGTCAAATTAACCTCTAGTTCACTTTTAATCCAACTTGCAACATTATTCTTAACAAGATCAAAACTATTTAGGTTTTTATCAAGATTTTCAGCTAAAGTAACATCAACAGAAACATGGGTTTTGTTGGGTTGGTTTTGATCTAAACTAATAGGAATATGTTCTTGAAGTGAATCATAAAAACTATGAGAATCATGAAAAAGATAACGTGAACGACGATAACTTAAACCTTGAAAAACATTCTTACCAATGCATCCATCAAAGCTACAAACTATGAACATTCCAAATAGAACCAAAAATGTGAGTAACCAAACTCGCCATTGATTCGCCGGTGGCAAAATCATTGTCTTTTCTTGCACCACAAATTTCCAAAATCCAACCAAATCCAAAAAATAGTTGAAAACATGAAAGAGTGAATGACAAGAAAAAACAAATGGTGGTGATACTCACAAGCTCATATCATAGTTCAAAAGCAAAGGATGCAGAAAATGGTTGAAGGCCTTTCACATTAAGCTTAAAAGAAAAGAAAAAAACACTTTTGAGAGGTTCAAGTCCAAAAAGAACTCATCAACCTCAAAGTTTTTTTCTTAACTTATCTTTTTTATTAGTATTTTATTTTAAGGGTTATTACTTTTAGTATTATATTATTATTAGTATTATATTTTTATATGCTTTTATTTTTGGTGAACTTTGATTTGCTTACAGATTTGGATTTTTTTTTCCTTCGCTTTGTTTGATTCCCTTGTTTCTAATCAAAGCTATAAATTTTGCCATTATTATTTACTCTATTTTGGCTTTAGTTTATTTATAATCAAAACTTTTCTATTTCACACTTATTAAGAATTAAGAACTTAATTAAATTTACAATTTACTAAAATATCTTTTACTATAAATATCATGTTAAATTTGGATTTGCACTATACACTCATCATAAAAATAGTAGAATTAATTGATAAAAAAAATAGTAGAATTAATAATAGATATTTTCACCCCCCCCCAAAAAAAAAAGAATTAATAATAGATATTTTTAGAATACTGATATTAAAAATAGTAGAATTAATAATAGATATTTTCACAACAAAAAGAAAAGAATTAATAATAGAATTTTTAGAATAAAGATATTAAAAAGAGTTAAATTTGATGATTTTCGTTTATACTTAGGCCCAAAAATTATGATTCTTTTGATAGCTTTTTTTACAAGTATGGATGGACTAGTTATATTCTTTTCATAGCTTATTATCATATGTCTTCATTTGGAATATAGCTCCATGAACATTTCTTATCTTATCATCAAGTTCGGTTGTTGATTTATCTCATTCAACAATAATGTAAGAACCCGTTAAATATTTGTCTCGTGTTTATTGTGAATTTTATTAACTTATATTTGCGAGTAAACTTTAATAAAATGTTTGACATTTTCTTCTTAATTAATCCATCCAAATTAATAATTGAGATAATCAAACTTGAGACTCTAAGAAAGAGCACACTACGAAGTCTCAAGCCAACACAACCAGACCAATTCGTATGGGTTTGTTTGACATTTTTTTGATGAAAATGAAAATACAAAGCTAATAGAAATGAGATACTAAGCAGAGGGGTGGAAAAAATATTTGATAGACGGTGATTTTATGAGATTTACTGTCTTGAGTTTAGTTACTTTGTAGTCTATATTCTTTTTTGGGCTTTGTCCTTCTATGTAATAAAAATAGAAGAAGATTAAAGGACCATTTTTTTAAGGATAGATTAAGGGTATGTTTGGTTTAAAAGAGAAGTTGTGAAGAGAGAAATAAGTAAGAGAGAGTATGAGAAGAGAGAAAAATGTAAGAAATAGAGTAGATTTGAGGGATTGCTTGATATAAGAGAAAGATAAAATAAATAGAAAAGGGAGAAGTTTTGATTGAATCAAAAAGTACAAAACTTGAGATAAAAAATTCTCATAAAAATAATTTAATTAATTCAATCACTTGATGTAATTTTGAGTAGTTTAAATAACTAGATTAATTTAGCTACCTATTATATTACTCATTAATTAAAAGTTTAAATAGTTTAGTTATTTTAATTATTAATTGATTTGATGAATTTAATGTTTTAATAAAAAGAATGAACTCACGCCTTAAAAAAAAAAGAAAGGAACTTGTCAAAAAAATAAATAAGGGAAACTCACACCTTAAAAAAAAAAACTCACATAAAAACAAAGGAGTTTGAAACAATGAATAAGACAAGGAAGGGTAAATATGGAAATCTGGAAAGAAAAAAAAAAGTATCCCTTTCTTCGCTCAAGAAATAAAAAACATGTGGGTCCCACGTGTTTTAACTCTCTCCCCCCTATTTCTTTGGTTTCCAAACAAGAGAAATTGCCAACTTCTCTTCTATTTCTCTCGCCTCAACTTCTCTCTTTCCTAATTCTCTTCTACCAAACACAGTGTAAAAGAGCATAATCACTTACTTAATTCTTCAAACCGATCAGTCTATCGTCATCATTTATTAATATAATCCTACAACACAAACATACCATCGTACACTGCTAATTGTACTTGATCGCTCTATTATGTGGTTTTGTCCAATTATGGTGATGTTCGTATTTTCAACCTGCTGCAGATTTACACCTTACTGGTAGCCAATCTTCCAAAGCCTCTCTTGCTCTTCTACTAACTTCAAACGCTACAGGGAATGCATCATTCCAAAATTTCTGATTTCGTCTCCACCAAATCATCCAAATGATCGTCACCACTTGCGCCATATTATCACCATCGATCGAGGACCTCCAATAATTCGAAATTAAGTTCAACAAAGCCTGAACAACATTAACATATTGTTCTAGTGTTCCATAAATTCACTTCCAGCCAAACTTCTCATGCAAGGACATTTGGAATCAAATTGCTCTCCTCTTTGAATCAATCTTTCTCTGATCAGTAGGACATCACAGAGGGCTCTTCACAAGAAAATCTTAACCATATCAGCATGAATTTTGAATAAATATTTTATTTTACATTTAAAGAAAAAAATTATTTTTTAAAACATTTTTCTCAAATTGAGTTTGTATAAAATTTATATAATTGAGTTTTTTTTATTAATTTTAAAATTAATTCAATAACAAATATCAATTATGTAAAATTGACATATCCAATGGGCTCGGCACAATCAAAACAATCATTTTCTCTCTCCCTCTCTCTTTTGTGAGCCGTCAGTTAAAACCCTAATTTCCTCTTCATCCGCCAAAAAGGGGTGGTTTAGGGCCAAAATCATCCCTCTACATCGTTTTTCTCCTTCCCTTTTATATAAATAAGTGATTTTCACATCGAATTAGGTTTTCCTTTCGTGATTTCGTCGTCTTAGTGCGACGTTGTTTTGTTTGTCGCCTTTGTGCGGCGTTGTTTGTCTTTTCCCTCTTGTTTAGGTGTTTGTTCAGTTCAGATTGTCAGATCAGCTTCGATCCAGTGTAGATCTTACCAATGACTTTGGCGTCATCAACGTTGCAGATCCGGAGGCATGGCTATTCCGGAGATTTTAATATAGTCATATTTGTAGGCTTATGTACTTTGCCGTTTTATGCTATTAACATGGATGTTGTGAGTTTGTTTACAAATTCATCCTTTTTGTTTTTAGCAAATTTGTACTACTCTATCAATTTGAATGAATGAATGTCGTTTGTTTTATGTCAAAAAAAAAGGGCTCGGCGCAATCTTCATTATATTTTATGTGTTGTCATGTCAATTAATGAATATAAAAACATATGAGTTGATATATTTATTAATTGACGTGACTAACACATCATGTGTAAAATAATTATACACAGTCTACTAATTAAACTTTTTGATTGTATTATAGAGAGATGGAAAATATTTGAATTTTTTTAAGCTCTCCAAAATCTTGCTGTAATACATGTTATAGAAAAAAAAAATTAGTATTCAAAAGTGTAAGTAAGTTAGACTTTGAGGCTCACCAGAGTTATGACATGTCTCAAAGCTCAACAAGCACTCTCATAGGTACTTACATCATTTACAAAATTGACATTCAAAGTTTAACTCACGTTGTTGTGAAGTATGAGTCAACTTACCAATTGAATCAACTTTCATTGATAAAGAATTTTGTATTGCGAAGAAAAATAACACCCCTTTCAACTTGGGGGACTATCCTTCTGTAATTGTTCTTTTCCTCCTTTTTTACCCCCAAAGACTTCCTCTCCCCTCGTAAACTTTTAAACAGACCCTTGCACGAATTTGGAGGGAGGAAAAGAGTTTAAACTATTTTAAATATATTAACTAAAATTAGCATGCAACATCAAAAATAATTAATTTAAAAAAATTCTCACCCCTTTTCTTCCCTTCTTAATTGGAAACTAAAAGGAAACTACAAAAAGTTGCTCCATAATAGTTTGCCTTTTAAACAAACCACAAAAAAAAAGATAGTATAGAAGACAGTAAGATGGCTTATTGTATAGAGTAGAGATTATGATAAGGTATTGAAGAGATGCCATCCAAAATTGAGCAATCCTCAGCAGGCTTGTCAAATAAAATTTAAAAGGTAATGAAGCTGATGTCTGAGTTTCCTTCTTTATGAAAATAAAATTTATATTAGGGGAGGCATAGAGGTTAATGAGTTAGATACAAATATGATTTATGATTGAACATTATGGTGTAATTTAATTCATATACCCAATCTCACTTAGTGGATAAGACTTGATTGTTGTTGGAGGCAAATCCTATAGAAGATGGAGAACCATCAACCTCAATGTTTGTCTATTTACAAACACAATTATGTACATAACCTACAAAATATAGAATTCCAAACTTGAAACCAAGTTAGTGCAGGTGTGACCGGAAGGTCCAACTGTATGTGTCAACCGCAATTGATTGATGTATGAGTTGATAACTGGGTTCCTCTAAATTACTAGCATTAATTAAGAACTTTGGTAGTTGTTTGGTGCCTCATTAATTATAGTTGTTCACTGCCACAAGAAAGGCACAGAGCAATCCATTCATTCATTCATTCTAACTAACTGACCACATGATTGTAGAGTAGACGGTGCAACTCATTGCATTAATTCTACAGCATTCGTAGTACAAGTATAGAATTATGTTGACTAAATCAATGGAATTAAAGAAAATTGATAGCAAGATTGAATTTACCCTTCATTGTATTTTTTGTTTATTTATTGGTTACCAGAAAAATATGTAAAATAATTAGAGGCATTTTAATAAATAAATTTTTAATGCACTTGAAAATTGAAGAGGTTCCTTTAAAAAGGGACATGGAAATTTATCAAGAGGTAGTAATATTTGAAGGCCAAGAAACTATGCAAACAAAAAGAATAGCCTTTGAATTATGATAGTAGTAAAATGTGTTTTGAGGAGTTAAAATCCTCTGTATTAATCTACAAATGGAACAATATCATCATGAATACATGATTCATGACTCATGCTAACAAAAAAATATATGAGCGAGAAAGAATATCAACCCTAATTTTTCATAAAATGCAAACGTGTAACCAAGTGAACACTACCTCAATAGTCTTCAAGTTCATATAATCTCTTCTAACAGAAGCTGCATGGCTATCTTGCACACAGTGCATTGAGAAGAACATGAGCTAACATGAGGTCCACAAAATATTGATGACCAATTTCACCATCTTTCCACTTCATCTTTGCCGGAGCCCTTCCATAATGAACTCCGTCGTTACATCGGTTATCAAAATGCCACGGAAATGTCATATCAAAGTTATCAATCACGCCGGAGACAATGCCCGTTTGCTTTAGTTTTTCTAAGAAAACACCATTGAACACCTCCATCTTGTTAGGATTAAATGCCAATGATCTTGCATATCCACCGGTTGCGACCGTATTCCGGTAAAACACTCTTGGCAGTGTCAATCCCCTTTGCTTCACTGTCTTCATAACATCTGCCCAAAAAGATGCTGCATAGTCTGCCCCAGCAGAGAATGCTCGTATACTACGAAAGTGGACACCGTCATGCAAGCCAGAGTTCATGATCACAGTATCTGGTACTGTGTCTTCTGAGAAGTATTTCTTCACCAAGTTTTGAAAGCCCTCATCTCTCAGTGAATCCAACCCCAGATAGTTTTGCGTTTCATTCCAATGACCATTGAAGATGCTTGTAATCCTAACAGTTTGAGACGGATCGTTTGGGTTTGAAAAATTCATGTCAAATCTTCTTGGGACAGAATGTACCTCAGGCATATCTAAAATAAAATTGAGCATGTTACGTATCGTGTCAACATGATTTGAATCGCCCCAGAAGAAAATCCATCGATTCTTCAAGCAATTCCAAGCAGACTCAGCTGAATACATCTTGAATGAGCAATGCGTCGAGTACACCCAACCGTTACTTTCCAAAGCTCCTAATGAACCATCACACCAAGGAGATTTGCAAGGAAAATCCCATGCTAGGCATCGGTATCTACCGTCATTACCAATGACGCAGTCGTCATTCTTGCCATGCCTTGTCCACCTTCCACACCAAACATCCCTTTCAAAATCAGCAGCCTTGCAACTCTGCAGCTCAGGTATCAAAATATCATTCTTATAGAATCTAATTGCAATACTACGAACCATTCGATCATAAACAAATCTCCACGGGGTAAACTTCAAACCTTCAAAGTGTCTATAAAGCAAGATAATAGTGAGATTGTAAACCCCAACAAAATCAGGATGAACTTGAAGGGAAATCGAGTAAGATCCATTACTAAAATCTTTCACCAACGGCCTAGATTTCCACGATTCCCCCGAAAGACTAGTCTCAAAGTAATCACCACCTAAACATCGAGCCTTCCCCGAATCATCCAATGCTTGAAAACCAAATTCATGTATATCACCAGCTGATAACTCTATCAAACTCCCACCATCCAAATCCAAACCAGGAATTGAAATCTCAACAGTCTTAGAATCTTTACAAGGTTCACCTCCCTTAGCTAACCATCTAGCTAAAAGATTTGAAGTCAAATTAACCTCTAATCCACTTTCAACCCAAGTTGCAACATTTTTCTTAACAAGATCAAAACTTTCTAGGTTTTTATCAAGTTTTTGAGCTAAAGTAACATTAACAGAAACATGGGCATTGTTGGGTTGGTTTTGATCTAAACTAACAGGAAACAAATCTTGATGTGAAAGATTAAAAGTAGGAGGAGAAACATGAGCAAGATAATGTGAACGACGATACCTTAAACCTTGAAAAACATTCTTAACAGTGCATCCATCAATGCTCCAAACAATGAACATTCCAAATAGAACCAAAATTGTGAGTAACCCAATTCGCCATTGATGCATAGGAATCGAAGTAACAACCTTTTCTGGCATCATAAATTTCCAAAAAACATACAAATCCAACGAAATCTAGCAAAGACACTAAACTCCAAAAGCTGAAAACTTGAAAGAAAGAGTGAATAAAAGGAAAATACAAGAAAAAAAAAGCACTTTTGAGAGGTTCAAGCCTCAAAAGTTTTCTCTTAACATATCATTTTCCTTTTTATTTTAAGAGTTAATAAAAGAAAGAATATTAAATAATAAAGAATATTATAGGAAAAACATTAATGGTTCATTAATGTAAAATAATTTATAATCTGAGACAATATTTAGTGTGTAAATTTAATAAAGATTTTTCTTCAAAAAAAAAATCTGAGACAATATTTTTCTTCCAAAAGTGACTTATTATTTAATAAAGATTTTTAGTGTGTAAATTTGGAATAAATATATAAAGTAATCATTCTTTCTAAGAGATTAAATATTATTACCTTTTAAGAGTTGAATTTAAATCCAAAATCTCTTTAAAAGAAATATGTGCTTCTGGTATAATTTAATATTGAACGAATAAATTCCTAATAAAAAAAGTGCGGAATGAATATATTTTTATATTTTGTGTGAACTTTGATTTGCTTAGAGATTTGGATTTTTTTTTCCTCACTTTGTCGTTACCCTGTTTCTAATCAAAGCTATAAATTTTCCCCTTATTATTTACTCTTGTTGTTGTGGTTGTTATGCAAGTTGTGATTAGTTTAGCAGTAATAAATCCGAAATTCAAGGACAAAGATTCACCGCGGTTTCTTGCGAGTTTTCATTGACCTCTGTCTTGTACCAGTAGTCTTGGCGAACGATGAAATAAAATAAAATAATTGACAATAAACGATTGAATAATGAGTAAATAGGTAATCACAGTCTAAAACTGTAAGTTTCGTCAATTATCTTTTGAAATTAACAAAACTTCAATTACCCCCTAAAATTGCACAACGTAATCGATTTACCTCCTCCGTCAAATTTTTAGTGAATATGACGTTTTGCAAATATCCTCTAAAGTTTTGCACTTACATGCAAAATGCCCCACGAACTCAATGTTAGCTAAGTTTTTGACAATATACAACCATATATGTTCTCTGAACTCAATATATTTTTATTAAGGTTTTTGACGGTATACTCCATATATTTTTATTTAAGTTTCAATCACATGTTACACTTAAAAGCATTTCTCTGTTTCACCCATTTTGCTTGAATCTTATAATTGACCCCGCCTTCTAACTCCTTATCACTCAGTATGATGGACTTGGTCAATATACTTAAATGCAAGGGAAATAGCTTAATGTCTTATTGTCAATACTAGAATTTGACAAACAAAAGAGTCAAAAAAGAGAAGCAAGAGGAAGAGGAAGTGAAAAATCACATGTGTGAATGGTACAGACACACAATCCCGAATCAAATTTTTCAATATTTTTACAAGTCTAAACTTAAATTAACACAACACCTCAAGAGCTGCATTAACTCTTCCAAATATTTACGCATGCAAAAATAGCATTACCTTCACTTCCCTTGACAATTCCTTCCATGTAATGAACAAGCTTTATACGACCATCAGTGTTACTGAAGGCCTCTTGAAACTGCAATAAGGTAGGGAAAAACATCAAAGGACAACTAAAACTTCAACAAAAAAAACCTTAATAAAAATATATGGAGTTCAGAGAACATATATGGTTGTATACCGTCAAAACTTAGCTAATATGCTCTACAATTAAGTGATAATGCAGTCACTTTTAAGGATAAGAAAAAGAAAATATAAATTTTTAAGTTCAGGGGGCATTTTGCACATAAGTACAAAACTTCAGAGGGGGTATTTGCAAAACGTGACGTTGACTAACATAAGAATTTGACCGAGGGGGTAAATTGATTAACGTTGTGCAATTTCAGGGGGTAATTGAAGTTTTGTTAATTTCAAGGGGGTAATTGACGAAACTTACAATTTCAGGGGGTAATTGCCTATTTACTCATTGAATAATTAATTAGAAAGACAATAAACTCAAATTTATAAAGTGACGACTCAATTTAATCTCTCACAATTTTCTCCAACTCAAATTTACTCTTTATGAAAAGGCAATATATGTCTTTAATATTTTTATACAAGAGACAAATTATTTTATCGATTACGATGAATTCGAGATTTACTTTCCATTTGTATAAAATGGCAAGAATTGATTTTTTTTTTAACCAAATGATATTAATTCAAATTGATAAAGTGAATCAGATTCAACCACATGTTCAACATCGATAAAACATAAAGGATAAATCTACAAACAAACACACAAAACTACGAACATCGCAAAAGCCAATGAAATTAAACAAGACATGAAATAAAAAACGCAGTACAAAATGACGAACAACATAACACCTCATTCAGACAATGAAATCACGAAAAGACATAAAATATTGATATATGTGGAAACCAATTATTTAGGTTGAGAAAAAGAGAAAAAAATAAAATAGGTGATTCTAGGTCAAAAAAAATGACCTCCTCATTGAGTGAAGGAGAAGAAAAAAAAAATCAAAAAAATGTGAAGTTTCTCTTGCTAAAAAACTAGGACAAGCATGAGCTTTGAGATAGATGACCACAAAAACTAATAAAGTACCCTTACAAGAAAAATTAAAAAAAATACTCCAGAGGGACCAGCGACGGATACAGTGTATCCTTGTGTAGGCTTGTGCCTCCACAAAACTATTTATAATTTTATTTTTAAGTAGTATAATATAATAATAGTTGATATTTTTGACTAAATGACCCACACTTATAATACACATACACAATAACACGATGTTGTTTTCAAATGTATATTTAATGCTTTGAATTAATATAAATAGTGCCTCCACTTTATAAAACTTATGGATCCGTCGCTGCGAGGGACCAAATTGAATTTTACTCATTTTCAAAAAATAAAGTGATTTTTTTCTCTTTACTTAATGAAATTTATTAAAATTGTACGCAACATCAAAAAGATAATCTGAGACAGATGTTAATTGATTGACGTAACCAAAACAAAAATTCGATTGATTAAGAAATGGCATGACCTATGCCAAAAAAAAAATGACAAAACCAAAGTATAAAACTATTAAGAACCTTTTATTACAAAACCGCATTAAAACTTGTTAATTATCAAAATTTAATAGCGTCGTAAATAAAAGAGCAATGTGAGACGATAGAACATGAATAGACTCCCATGACAAGTTATCCGTGAACTAATTATGACAAATTTTTTGTACTTATTTTATCTTTTATCGCTTTGTTTAGAATTGTGTTATAGATTTTTATACCAGATAACTCACTTGGGTTGACCTGGTTATATTGATTTGGGATCTGAGAGTGTGCTCCTCCTCGAAGTCTTAGATTTGATTCTCTCTGGTGTCAATTTGGATGAGCTAATTTAACTTCTTAAAAAAAAAAAAATTATACTAGATTTGTGATATTTAAACAGTTGAGAAATCCCTAAAAAAAAACATGTTGAGAATAAAATTCAAGTGTCGTATTGAAAAAAGATAAGTTTGATAAGAATTTATATAACAATCGGTCGTTTTATAAGTGAATTTTATAATGATGAAACAAAGTATATCAAAATGATGAACATAGTTTATCAAGTGAATTTCACTAGCATGGTTTTATAACTAATCAACTTATAGTACCTGTATTTTAGATATTCTTGACATCAAAATGATGAGTTTATTATTTTATAAAATTTAAAGCACGAAATTATTTTAGATGATCATTTAATAGTAACACTTTAACATAATTCTATTTTTTAATATAATTTTACTTAATATATCTTAAGATTAATTCAATGGGTATAACATGTCATTCATATTATGAAATGACGACGAAATCGAGAATCTTAAGATGATTTCAGCTAAGGTTCACATCGGTTAAAATAGTTTTTTCTTTTCTTTTCTTGTTATAATTGTTTTTTTTATTTTCATTTGGTTTTTCTCCAAAAATTTGATTAATACATCTCCTAATTGAGTTTCGAAATTTAGTTCACCATGTCGTAGAGTTTATCCTTATTGATTATATTATTTTTTGGTGACATACATTTTTAAAATAACAAATGTCAACAAAGTATTCGGAAATTTTTTTTTGACAAATGTCAAATATATTTTAAAGTAGTTACATTTTTATTAAATAATAACGTGAGATAGAGTTTTGGTTAACAATTCATTAAAATTAAACTAATCCAGTTTTCTAATCAATGAACACAAGTTTCATTTTCAACCCAAAAAATAGGCTGATATGACGACGACAGGGCCCTTCATCTGTGGTGCATAAAGTTGAAGTGTGAGCGTCGAATGAATGACCCTTGTTGGCGTTGCACTCTACAGTACACCTCACCGACACCGACATAAATACAGTGAAGTATGAACTTGCTAGCTAGCTTTGCTGAATGATGGTAGCAAAAGATAAAGTATGTGTGACAGGTGGGGCATTTATGATTTATGTCATTCGGAATAATTGAACTGGCGAAGCCTGGTTGATAGGAATGTGACCACGTAACATGCAATGTATGTACCACACCCAAACCAGTGCCACAACATTTTCACATCTGTTTCTTTTTTGTTTGTAGGCATCAAAAACGACCGTCGAGCATGTCCGTTTACTCTCGCCGGAACATCACAGATAAAACATATATGGCGGGTGGTGACCGATTGTTTTCGTGACATTACGCACTTCCTATTTCTATGAAAATAAAATATTATGTAGCTGATATGGAAGAAAGGTGACTTTAGAACTTCATCAAAAATTAAATTGCACCCTGCTTGATTTATATAAATATATATGTCGCGTTTAATGGCGATGCACGTTCCTGTGAGATTATGAAAGTGTAATGATAGGTGAATGAATCACCATCATCTCCAAGAGAGAAGATGTGAGAAAAAAACTGAAAGAAAATAATTTGAGAGAGAGAGAGAGAGAGAGAGAGAGAGAGAGAGAGAGAGAGAGAGAGAGAGAGAGAGAGAGAGAGAGAGAGGATGTGTAGTAACAGTTTTGAGTATATTAAAGCAGTAGATGGCCGTGAAAATGAGAATTTGAGAGAAAATAAAACACGTAGATGGCCGAAATTATACTCTAGAAAATCTCTAAGCAATATGCTGGAGACTGATTGCTGCATGTGAGAAAGGACCCAGACACATGCCACACATGTGACGAATGCTATGATATCGATGAATTAATCAAAATAATATACAAACTTTTTCCTTAAGATAATTTATACTACCATCTATTTCTATTATATCAACAAAAAATAAGGCTGCAATAACAACCCAAACAATAAAAAAACGATAGATAAATAAGCGATCGAAAATAAATATTGGCGTATAGGAAGAAAAAAAGCTACAATGGCAACCAAAAAAGGAGGAAAAAATTGATAAGACACCTAAATTAACTCCATGGGTCGTCCCAGCCCTTGGGTCCCTCTCTTTTCAAGAAATCAATAATAGCATTGACAGCTTCTTCAACTCTGTTAGAAAGGGAGTGGTTTCCATATTCAATCTCTACTTTCTCTGCACCTCCCATTGCTCTGCATAATCTGCACGTATTCAAAAAGTACACGATGACCATCATATATGTTCACTCCTCTCAAACTGCAGTTAATGCATAACAAGAAGCACCAGATAGAAATAGAGAATTTACCGCTCAACTAATGCTTTCTTATCAACGTAATCTGGCACATACTCATCAGCCATTGAAAATATAACCTGCAAAAAACCAAGGCATACCGAGATTTAATTTTGTTGTTGTAGGACTTAACATTTTACATGACATTATAATGTTTTGTTGATCGGTGTAACCGACTCCTTTTATTGGAAGAAGACTTTTGTTGTTGTTTTAACATTTTTACATAATGAAAATGATCACAAGGACATCATTTCACTACGAAGGCACCAACATTTAGCATCACTTAGACCAATAATGAGCTCTTGTTGATGATTAGATGGTAAACAACTTTAAGCTCTCTTTTAGCTTGCAATTTATGCCTCCTTATGTTGGCAAATTACATTTCAAAAGAACATTACCGTATACCTTCTACATAGAGGAGAAAGAAGAAAGGACATTTATGCACCTAGCCGAGGTTTTTCTTGGCCAAAAGTTTTATAGGAGGAAAAAAAAGAATAATTATGTTGGATGGATATATGCACACCTGGCAATGTGTGCTAGACATATGCCCGAGTCTCATCTTCAATTGATCATCACTCAGGTCAGAGCTGAACAAGTCATCATCACCATTATATGCACAAAGGGAGTGATACCTGCATAAGAAACTGCTTGTTAGGAAAAGAGAAATAACATGAGACAACAATACCTTTTCTTCGGTATCAAATCAATGTGGATACTAATAAACAGTAAATAGTTCTCACGGATCAACAAGTTGGGCATGTGGTATTACTCGACTAAGGAGAGAAAGGTAAAGAAGAGGAAATAATAGGTGTAAATAAAAAGACAGATTACTTAATAGGGGACAAGCAGTCTATTGGACAACTGATGCAACTAAATTGAGAAGTAATATCTAACAACTTGAAACCTTGTACAGATAAACATTATAACAGTATAGCACTAACTTATTTGGAAGGCTGTCATCATCCAGATTTAGCAGTAGAGGAATCCCAAGAAAGTCAAGAGTAAAATTTGAGGCTTTTGCAATTGGCATGCAAACCAGAAGGAAGGATACTTGGGTTTACCAACACCATTATTGGAAGGGACCAACTTATACAAGTAAATTAGGTTTGGCTAGCATATAATTCAAAGTATGATGAATAAATAAAAAACAATCATACTTGTGAATTATCAGAGGCATATAAAACTTGAAATTGTTTATGCTTAAAGGTAATTCTTACTTATGCATATCCAAATGTAGGAAATAGGCAGTCATTATTTGACATGTGTTAAGGCTGTAGGTGCCCACTTTTAGAAATGCACTAATCTTTGAAAAATGTCAGTACACATGATAATAATGATTGCAGTGCCAAAGCGATTATGTGGATCTAGCAAAACTATGAATTTATCTATATACGTACAACCATTTCAGACTGATGATTGAAGAGCAAGAGATTTTCTACAATTGAGTAACATTATCGTTTTTTTTAAAACAGGGCATCATCAGTTTCTAAAAGAAAACCAAGATTACACATATTTGGAAATCTCAGCATTTGTACTGCTACATTATTTCTGTACACTCACCTATATGCAGTAATTGGGGCACAAGGATCTGCTTCCCTTGGCATTATCTCTGAACCTCGGCCTTCGCTTATCATTTTAGCAGCCAAGTCAATCATAGCAGCTGTCTGAGGGAGTGTAGATTGATATTCCCTGTCACTGACCGGAGCCTGAACAGTTAAACAGAAAAGAAAACTAAGTTTTCAGTGAGAGAGAACAGACTATAACAAGTTATATATTGACATTGAACAAACTAAGCATCTACTATTTGATTTTGGTTTGCGTAACACTAGAATCCAACATTTCAATCCTTTGAATTCAAAATTTAAAATTATACAGACGTTAGAAAACCAAGTTAAGTATGTTAGTAGTAGTAACTGATCCACACGTATGCAGGATTCTGAAAAACCGGGCAGGTTATTAAATTGGTTGAGAGACTAACTTGCAATTTGATGGCATAATCGTGATCCAACTAATTAGCACATAAACATACAATACCATTCATCATATCAATACATTAATCTCAATAAATATAAATTTAACATTTTTTATTTTTGTAACAGAATATTATTTTATTAATGTTAAAAATACTACAACTTAAAATTTATTATAGCTATTTTAGATGTATCATATACTCCCTGTATAATATCACTATACTTAAATATATAATATTATATTTATACTAATACTTTAATAGAAAAAAGGTATTTCCTATGCAACCAGAGGACATCTTAGTATGCCGGAGTTGATACAATAGGTGAAAAAAGTATGACAACATTGACCTCCGACCTTAAACCTACTATCTGATTTGAGCATGTTCACTAGTTTGCCAGTTCTGGAGACAACTTTTAACAATCTAATAGCGGGCCGGTTTTCAGAATCAGAACCATTCTTAAATACATATATCCATGCGAATTGCGATATAAGTGGTTTAATGCAAATTGAGGGGGTTATCTGTTCTTCAACACACTTGAATGGTACTCCCCCCATCCCAAATTATCTAACGTTTTGGACATTTCACACGTGTTAAGAAATGTAATTAATTTTGTATGGGAAAGAGATATTATGGGTGGTTTTACAAAATTGTCCTTAATAAATGATATGGGAAAGATAAATTAAAGAATTGAAAAGAAGAGATAATAATAAATAGTTAAGGGTATAGTAGGAAAAGTAACATTAATGTTTCATTGGTATTGTAAAGCGACTTATAATTTGAGACAATTTTTTCTCTCAAGCAACTTATAATTTAGGACGGAGGGAGTATTAATTAGTTTCCTTTTTGCGCTTCAAGTTTCATATATATTTTGTCTGTCACACTATGTTAAAGAATGTGTATGCTTCACAATAATCAATTGCAATTGTTCCTTCACCCTCCACTTGCTTTGAGAGAAAATGAGAGGAAAATCGTTGAGTGAAGAAACAAATACAGCATTTGCTCCAGTTTGATTGCGTAGAGTCGTAGAGAAAACGAGGAAGGAAAAATATTGATGTGGACCCTCCATTGAACTCTTTTATAGTCTATATCAAATAGAGAGGAATGAGAAAACACAAATTTTGAAGGGAAAAATTACTCTTTCCAACTGTCCGTTAATATATCTCTCATCTAGCAATGGGATTCACTTTTTTCATTTTATCAATGAATTAAAACACATTACACCGATTACTCATTTTATATCTTCTCATTTAAGTTACTGACATCTTTCCTTGTTCTTAGGAATCTTATCTTATATGTTTCATAGTATGTAAACATATCTTCGATAGGATATTTAGTTGAAGGTAATTTGCATTTTTCTAAAATATTAGTTTATTTAAGATTTCACTTTTTGTGTTAACACTTCAGGTTCATTATTCATCTAACATACTTTTTGATGATTGGATAAAGCAAAATTTCTTCATAATATCTTATTTGAATTTAATACTTTGCATGTAAAGGAGTAAATCAGATTGTGTCGGAAGAGCACTCGACACCTAAGGGAAGAAGTGCCTCACCAAAAGAATTACTCTAGGATTACTTGGTTCTACGTAAAAGAGTTCGTAAACTGATCTACTATCAACAAGTACCTGCAAGATGGCAGCACGAACAGCTCGGGAGCAAGCAAAATTTGTGCGCATGTAATGCACAATATCCTGGAGAAATGATCAAAACAAGAAAAGTTTATTTAACTTTCTCAGAAAACATCAGTAGCAAGAGAGGGAGTGGAAGTAAAGTATGGTTTATCATTTTTAATGGAATAAAATATAACCTGACAACCAGTACTATGCCCAAGTAATGCCACACCTTCAGAATCTTCTTTGTTAATTAAATAATTAATAAGCTGATCCAGATCCTTAGCATCCTTCAACATTAACAAGCAATTGCAAACTCAGTCATCAAGATAATTATTCTCATCAATCAGATGGAAATTATAATTTTGCACTTTTCACTTAAACCTGAGGATGAAAAAAGAGCACATTAAAGCTTGAGAATCGAGGTCTTAAATGGCCATGACATTGAGGTAATGTATTTCAAGTATACTAACTCCATCCTTATATACTGACATTGAGGTCTTAAATTATAATTTTATTTTTTTTAAGAAGCCAAACTAGCCCACTGAAATCGGCACTGGGGAGAATCGAACCTGAGACCTTGAGAGGTATATATAGAACTCTTTTAAATTTTAAGAAATTTACTTGTCCCTTTTTATCGGACCCCCTTCAATAAAATACTAACATTTGCGGTTTCAAAATATAAAAGTGGCTAAATTCTTTAGTTTGCGTTCACTAAATTATGGTCCTGTGTTATCCGGATACTTAGTTTACGATATTTATCAAAATAGCTACTTTTTCTATAAAAAAAATAACTACATTTTGAATACATTGTTGGTTGTGATAATGCTGAAGGTCTCTAGTTTAACTGTTTAATAGTAGAATAAATTATTTATATAAATAAATTTGATCAAAAAGTAAAAAATGTTGTCTTTAATTGTTGTTGAAAATAATTCTGACCTGAATCGTTAATTGAACATGAATATAGAAATATAGAATTTTAGGAAATTCTGGATTCTTGCAATAAATAGTTCGTTTAATCCCTGAAATGAAGGGATTCAAGTCATTCAACTATGTTTCAAGTTAAATAAAAATTATAAGGCTGAGAGCTAATCCCTCAAGTAACTGACATATAATATCCCAAGCATTGTTTTGGTCTCCTAAACAAACATCTGAATCCTCTATCACAAAAACCTAATGTAATCACCAAGACCAGCATTTGCTTTATATTAACCTTGGCAGGGTCATGTTGTGCAAATACTATGTACGCCATGCTAAGGTAAAAAGGCATTTCAGATTTCACTGGAAGCTTACTCTTCATATTTTAATATCAATCATATAAATCAAAAGCTTGTTTCTGAGCTCATAACGCATCAAATTAATAAGCAACAAACTGGAAAGTTTGCAACACTTAATAGCAACAGCACACCCGGAATTATAATTTATTTGATTACCTGTTGCAAGCTGGAGATGCCATATCCACTATAAGAAGATGACATGAGAAATTGAACTAGTGACCAATTCTCGCGGTCCAGAGCAATTGCCAGAGGTTCTAAATATCTACAAGAAGAAAAAATAGATATTAGAACGAAACTCGTCTAAGGTTCATATCAAGATACAAAGCTTAAAAAAATGGAACAGTGAGGGGCCATTACAGATACTCTATTAATAAATAAATTTATAATCATACTAACTTCTTGCAATTTTAACTTCAAATGAAGAGAAAAAAATCATACATCAATTAAACAATAAGCTATCAACACCAAGTGGAATAGAAGGTAGTTGTTATTTAAAATTAAGCTGCACCTATAAAAGTTAAAACAATAAATTCGAAATTTACAAAGAATGATATTTGTATAGTGTTTCACAGTCACTTTATTCTTTCAAAGACAGATTTTTAAATGCTGGGGAAAAAAAAAAAACTTAACTTGTTTTTGATAAGACGCCTAGGCATATTCTAGAAGAAATAGAGTGGGGTCAAGAGAGTAGTTTATTTAGTGAGCTAGAATATGGTTACCGCATCTGTAGGGAGGGGAATCTTAATGATCCATCCGTTATATGAGACGGCAAGAGGAATGAGGGAATCATGGAGAGTGATTGTTAGAGTCCGTTAGAAGAGTTCTCTTCAGTTAAGAGCTATAGAGCTCTGGTTATGAGTCTTTGACTCTGGTCTATCCTTTCATTTGCTATTCCTTTGTTGTAGAGCCTCTAGGCTAATCTTTACCATTAAATAATATAAAGATTTACCTTATTTGTTTTTGTGGGTTCTACAAGTTTCCCTTTTAATATCAAAATACTATATGCTAACTCTGAAAATATATATGACAGTAACTAAATTTACAAAAGAAACAATTGCATAAATTTTTTATTACAAAACCTATTAAAATAGGTAGATACTGATAACTTAATAATAAAAAATTAGCCTGTGGATACTGGTTTGTAATAATAGAAACATATCAACTCATAAGGAAACAGAGAGAAAGAGAGGGAAAGTAGAGAGTGGTCAAACTCTATATGTTTCAGTTATGTTGAATCAGTATAACAATAATTTGGTGATTGGTACCATCCAATCAGAACTGATTCTCAATCAGTTAGAACTTGTCCTGAGTCAGCACCAAGTTAGTTACAAGTTACAATGATAAGGCCTTCTTTGGCTCTTAGCTATTTTGCTATCTCACTTAGCTGTTTTAGCTATTGCTAACAGTATTCACCAACAAAAAAAAAAACTATTCGTAACAGTAATAGAGAAACTCATAAGGAAAGTGAGGGAAACAAAGAGAAAAGGAGGGAAAGTGGAGTGTTTAAACTTTTTGTATTTCCGTTATGCTGAATTAGTATTACAATGATTTGGTAATTGGTATTGCCAATCCTTTTTTATTAAATGGTCGATGTCAGTATTATTAGTAATTGTTAGTATTATACTGGGAGTGGGAATTGAACACTCAACCTCTAATCCTCTATCACTCCGCTCCTTAACTCCCCACCCCCAGCCACCAAGTCATCCTTATCCCCGTATTTATACCAATCAGAACTGATTCTCAATTGTTACTCTATTAGTTAATCATTAACGTATTGTTTTTTTTAAGTTAATGCAGTGGGATTAAACTAAATAAGAACTGGTAAAAAGGTAAGAATCAACAAGATGCTTTACAAGGACACTTTTGCATGCTTAAAACCAGCATTTTATTTAGTTAAACTTTTTTATCTCTTATTCTTTAACTCAATCATGTCCATCATCAAAAGATTTAAAAACAGAAAATAAGGTCTTAAACAAAGCAATAACTAAACTCCTATAAGGACATTGGGACTTCTTCTGATACTTGCTGAGTTATAATGTTTTTATAATTATAGATTCATAGACACGATAAATTTGAAGGTTTATACTAAGAATTCACGTGCTTGAAAAATTCACGTGCTCTCCTGTTTGTGGACGAGTGATGACATACAGCAAAAAAATATTTTAGACAACATTCAATGTAAGAAATGATCAAATATTGAACTTACGCAGTAGCAAGAAATCCATCAGTCAATCCACCAATAAAAATAACTTGCCGTTTGAAATCGCCACTTTTGAATGCAACCTGCAAATAAAACAATTTATCACAAAGCCATTTCACCGCAAACATAAAGGGGAAAATGAGGATTTTAAAAATGAAGAAGCAATAGAGAACAATGTTCAGTGTCTAACACAAACACGCACCAACATATGTGATTACATTTCAATCACTTCCATTTCTTTTAACTATTATTTGAGTTGGTGTAGTGTTTGTGCTTCATAGGGAAAATGCAATGACGCTTAGATAGAGACGGAGCCCGAGCAGCGCAGGCATTATATTAACAACAGAACAATACAATCTCCATAACATTCAGAGTAATTTCTAAAATTCAAACTGTTTCAGAATTTTTTCACATGATCGGTGTCGAAAGTGCAATCAATTAAAACAAATCAAGTAAAAAATTGAAGCAAAAATTAAATCAGATCGAATCAAAAATTGAAAAAAAATGAAATAAGTAACGGACCTGAATAGGATTAGGACCGTATTTGAAAAGAACGCCTCGAATTTGATTTTTACGGACGACGGGACCAGTGACATCAGCGGAGGCGGAAACGGTTACGGAGGAGTTACTTGACATTTTCAAATCAGTACGGCGAACTCGAACGATTCCGGAAAACCAGGAGGTGGCGGAAGAAGAAGAAGAAGAAGAAGATGAAGATGAAGGCGTTGAGATTGAAGGAGTGATTGAGGGATTCATTGCTCTATGAGGTGGACATTGTTGCGTTGATGGTTCACGAAGATGATGTGTATTGATTCACACTTACAATTTCTGTTTCAGTTTCAGTTTCGCTTACGAGAAAATCAGATTGCGCGTGTGTACTTACGCGCGTGGAACTAATTACAATCTTGCGGTGGGTGAACCGCATGTTATGACACTCTATAAGTGCTAGGAAGTATAAAAAAAAAAATAGTATTTTAATTATTTATCGTTGCAATAATAAATATGTAAATATTGCATGCAAATATTCATCTCTTTGATTTTAGTTTTCATAAAAATAACTTTTGTTATAATCCTCCATGTTTTATTTTACTATGTATAAAATCATTTATATAGAAATTGATCCTATAATATTCATTTTAATCTTTATTTGAAAGGATTAAAAATAAATATTAAATATTCTATACATTACAGATATCAAATTTTTAAAAAAAGAACGATAAGGAAAAAAAGCAAAAAGTTCTATTTTTATAAAGACTAAAACCAATTTTTTTTATTTTATAGGGACTAAAACCAAAATGTATTATATATACATAAATCATTTGCATATTTAAGCTTAGAAAAAAATGCACGAAAAAATTATTCGTAAAAACTAAAGACTAATACTTTTCTCATCCTATGAGGTTCTCAGCCGTCCTATGTTATTTTCAAAAATGCCCTTCGGATTATATAATCATAGAGTGAGAAAAAAAATAGTCAAAACTAAATACAGAAGTAAATTGGCAAGGCCCGACCTATAAACAAACTTGGGTTCAGTTATGGTCTTAGACTATTACTTTTTCCATCATATTTTCCTCTCACGCTCTATTTTTTACAAAAATGCCCATGAGATTTTGGATTATGTAATCCAAACACAGTTTGGATGTGTTCGGATTATATAATCCGAAAATGCTTATATATAAGTAACAATCAGAATCTCTTCCATCTCAGCAGTTACAGATTTTGCTTTTAAAAGGTAAAAACAACAAAAAAAAAAACAAAGTAAAAAATGATAGAGCATGTCAAATAAAATCAAAAAAATTCTAAAAATTAAATAAAACTAATGCAAAAAAATTCGATTTTTCTAAGAATATGAAAAATTAAAAAAAAATGAACAATGAGTCTTAATGGTGGAATTTTAGACATTGAGGGGCGGAATCTCGTAATAAATCCCTTCTAAGGGAATTTTAATCTTTGATTTTTTTACTTCAAATTTTCAAGGAAAGTTTTGAAGCAATCTAATCAAGTAGTTCGAAAATCAGATTTTCAACTAACAATTACCTAAATCAAAAGCTTAGACAAACTCAGAATTTGTGCTTATACAATTCGGATTATAGAATTCGAACTGTTCGGATTATAGAATCCGAAAATCTCATGCATATTTTCGTATAAAAAATAAGGCACACGAGAAATTGATAGGGTGAGAAAAGTAATGGTCTTTCACGCGGATACATTAACACCCAGGAAGATGAGGTCTGTAAAATCCAAAATCAATTCTAAACAGGATTACTTTTTGCACCCCCTGATTCTTTTAGATACTCGTATTTTTCTCTCGCATATTTATGAAAATTAACATTTGTAATACATGCCAACGCTCTAATCTTTCAAATTAACTTTTGTAACACATCTTTTATAACTGGGAAAGAACTTAAGCATCCCTAATGCAAGAAGTGGTAAGACTAAATACATTGCAGATATAAAGAATCAATGAGGAGCGATGTTGTTCCAACAAATGCAGTTCAATTTTTCTTTCTAGAATTTAAAACCTGAACCCATTTTTATTGATTGTAAAAATGTATATCTCGTTTTTAAAAATTTAAAAGTCAAATTTAAGAAGGTAGACAAATTTTCAAGTCTTGTTTTAAAATGTTCTGGAAAACTTCCAGCAAAAAAGTAAGTTCAGTGTCAAAGTAATATGATACTCAATAATAAAACTATATCTAAACACCAATAATTTATCAAACCGGTTTTAGGAGATTGAATTAAACCCAACACAAATTTCAAGACATGTCTTTTCTTTTTGGTTAAGTAGTCTAGTGGATAGAAATTTACCTCTTAATATGAATACGTGAGATGTCTGAAGTTCGAACTTCGTATCCTGTATATAGTATAATACAATGTCCCTACCAGCTGAACTAAATTCACTAGGACATTCTAAGACATATCTAAATGTGAATAATGTGATAGTATTAATTATATGTTGCAAACAATAGCAAACATATTCTTCTTCTAACTAAATTATTTTTGCAAACTCTGAGCCTTCCTCTGTGAGTCTGAAGGAGTTGGGAGGGGAGAGTTTTTGAAAAAAAAGAAGGAGTAAGTGCAAGAAATATATGATGTTGAAAGGAGAGGGCTTTGGTTGGTTTTTTTTTTTTTCTTTTCATAATACAAAATCTCTCTCATTTGAGGGAGCTAAAAAATTGTATTGCAGAAGAGTTTTGGAAGGTTTATAAGAACTATTCAAATTCAATTTATGTAGTTATAATATTCTTAAAATTAAAAATACATCAATCATAAACATTAATTTATTATTATCTAAAGAATCATTATTTTAAAAAATGTGAAAAATTTCTTCATTTCCCTATATACTCCCATTCCCATACCACCCACCCACTCCCAAATTTCCAAACAAAGCTTAAAATAAATACAATAACCGACTTATCATAATTTCAATATAATCGGATTCTTTTTGGATACCTCATATTTTCTTAGGATGACTATATTTTGGTGATGGTTTAGACTTGTATTTTTCAATATTGGAAGAAATTGTACTAAATTATGTCTTCACATTTATTTAAGCATTATTGCTATAATTATTTTGTTGTGGGTTTGAGTTATTATTATGTCATACTGAAGTTGCATTCACTATTTAAAGTTTAATGATTTACGGATCAGTTTGCTTGATTATTGACAACTTTATGGGACATTTTGTATATAAGTGGAAAATTGGAGGAGGGGTGGGGGTGGAGGTGTGTATTTGCTCATATGGTTATAAAGTGTAAGAGTTTGTGTGATTGTTATAGTTAAAAAAATTCATATATTTTATTCATTTAATAAAATTAAACTCATGATGTGGCATAATAACGTTTCAGACATTGGTGGAGGCACGTTGGTGCCAGGGGATGCAGCTCAAATTTCAAAATCCACACTAATTTTTTCATATTTTATGCACCATGAATTTCCTGAAAAATAAGTGTTGCACCTGCTTAATTTCAAAATCCAATAGTCAGTTCCTTCAAAAAAAATAAAATCCAATAGTCAGTGTTGCACCTGCTTCCACACACCTCAATAGCCTTTCAAATCGGTTTTTTCTTTCGTGTCTAATTTAGTTAGTTACTACCAGTATAGTATAGTATATTATTATATGAGAAAGTCTTAGATAGACACAATCCCAAATCAAAATGATTTAGGCACACTCACAAAACATAGAAAAATTTGAATGAGAATAAAATTAGATGATATTAATTGGTGTGACTGGTTTATTTTTGTTTTGGTTTTTCATCTTATGTGAGTGTGTCTAAATTTTTTCATTTAAGACTGTGATTATATTAGACTTTCTCTATATTATACTTTGATAAAGATATAATATTATATTATATTTATTCATTAGATGTAAGAATATTACCATGTGATAAAGAAACACTTATATAGTCACAAACACAAATATAAAGTAGTTAGGCGCGCATACATACCTTCAAAAAATTAAAAGAAATTGAATGATGGGACAATATTTTTTATCATTTATTTTTTTTCATTTATGTGAGTGTGCCTAACCACTTTTTATTTGTGCTTGTACTCAAGCAAGACTTGCTCGTACGATCACTTTGGTCTTTATTGCAAGATGTAAGAATATAATAATATAGTATTTATTCAAATAATATTATATTATCATGTACTCATTTTGGTCTTTATTATAAGAAAAAAATATCAAAATAAATACAATTATTAATAATTGTAACTTTTTAAATATGTTTATAAATATATTGTAAAAAAATCGTAAAGCATTAAATACACTCATTAATATCAAAAATAAATAAATGAGAGTTTGAAAAAGTGTTATAATTAATAACTATAAATTAAAATTTGTGACATTTTCTTTTAAATAGTACTAAAAAATTGTTTACATAGCGTTGGGGATTTGTATTTTTTTGGCACCGGCTTTCTCTTGAGAGGTTATAAGTTGCCTGCAATAATATTGGGTTTTAAAAAAAAAGTACTAAAAAAAAGCTCAAAACAATTTCTTATAATAAGAATAAAAAGTTGAACCCCCGGATCTAGGGTCCTGGCAACGCCACTGGTTTCAGACCATGTGGTAGTGTCATATAGACAGACATTTGTCACGTTATGTTGACTAAAGGAGTAAACTGACGGAATGGACAAACTGATAGATGTTTAACAATTTCAGAATTTTTGTTTTTTTCTTTCTGTAATTTCAGAGTGATATTTGCAAGAATTTACAATTTTGAGGAGGTTTTTGACCATTTACTCCTATTATAATATATATATGATATGATAGGATATTGGATGATATTACTACTGTGCATGTTTGAGTACTGTGTGTTTAAAGAACCCGTTACTTTGTTTAGAAACTTGTCTAGAAAAATAGACAGCACTTAAAAATCTAGAATATATATGTACACTTCATTTTTATAATTTGGCCAGACGGCTAATAAGTTAACTAAACATTAGCATACTCTAAAAAATGTGTCTCTTATCTTTTTTTAAAATATAACATGACTTGAGAACTGAGATTTCCTTCTGAAGTGGACATTGAGACACTAATCAAACCAATATGGATAAACTAGATACTCCTTCCAATATATGTTGCTCACGACATCCAAGGACATTGACTATAATGTAGCTAAGAGGTCATTCTATTTTCATTGCTCAAAAACTAGAAATGTCTTAATCCCACAATGATTTTTGATCATAAACTAATGCCGGCTTTGGAGCTAGCTAGGAGCGTAGTAGAATCAGAAACTGCACCCAAAGACCTAAACAAGAAACTATTATGTCTCCTCAGAACGGGGAATAATTTTTGTTTAGTTGAAAGAAATAAACAATACTTATGACCTTATAGTTAGATGACATAGTGAATGTGGGAAACAAACCCAACATGTCTCAAATTCACAAAGCCACGCTTGTGTGCAGGCCAAGAAGAAATGGATGCCGCTAAGCACATTTTTAATTTTGTTATATGTAATGTATATCTATATACAGTTGAGTTTGGACCTTTTTTTTTACATGATTGTGACTTGCAATTTGGTTTATTACATCTCAAGCTAATGAAAACAATATCCAGTATATATGTGCCCGTGATGAGTATAGTGAAAGCCTAACGTCCCAAACCAACGTTATGCAAATTCAAAACAATATAATTTCCCTAATTCCTATGCACGTACGATATGGAAGTTGGAGGGAAATGGAAGTCAGCTCTCTCATCTCGTGCTCATAATTTATTCCCCTTCCAAGTGGAATTCAATAATCAAGTTGGAGTAACAAAAATAACAATACATATAGTTGCCCACATATTATATTTATCTAAAACTTGAGGCCGGGTAGTGAACAAATATGATTCAATTTTTTTTTGGCCTTAGTACTCGTATCAAAATTGTCTTAAGTAAATAATCTTCAATGATTTTTTATTCATGGTTTAAATTAATATTCTCCGGAATAATTTGTCATCAACTAAAGTTTAATAATCACTTGAATTCAACCATTTGATCAAAACCAAGAATGTTAGGTCTCATATCAATTTCTTTAACGCTACTTCTCTTTCGAGTTATAAGCTTTTGATAGAATTTTTTTTCCCTAACACAAAATAGATACGAAATATACTCATGGTTAATATTATACCAAATACATCTTTTGGTCATTTAAGTTTGACAAAAATACCGAGTTTGTCCTTTAAGTTTTAAATAGGTTTTTTTAGTTGTTAATTTTATGCACCTATTTGAATATTTTTAAGCTTTTAAGTTTCAAATAGGTCCTTAAAATGGTAACATTACATTAAATTAACAACTTGAAAGACTTATTTAAACTTAAAAAACTTAAAGACTAATCCGATATTTTTATCAAACTTAAATGACAAAAAAAGTATTTAACCTTAATATTACTAAGAAGGTAAAATGTGAGTTAAACACATTCATGTATAAAAGAGTATTTTAGGAATATTCATATAGAAAAGTAAACACATTATTACTAACATACTTTTTAATTACCCCCTTCGTTCTTTTAACTAATACTCTATTTTTTTACTCAAAAATTTATTTTTATTTTTTCGTCAAGTAACTTAGTGGTTAAAATTCTCTTTTCAAAGTGAATAAATGGGATGTCCGAGGTTTGAACTTCAGCTCCTGCAAATAACAATGCATTGTCCCTACCAACTGAGTTGTGCTCACGGAGACACTCACACTATAATTAATACTCTTAATTAGTGTGTATTCAATTATTTTACTTATATTTCAATTTAAAGAGGTCGTATATTAAGAAAATGATAGAGCAATAAAGTTTTAAATACTAGAAGAAAGTTGATGTATTTGACATAAAATTTGGCTTCATGGTTAGAGTGAGAGATTAAGGAGTGAAGTGACAAGGAAGTCGAGAGTTCATTTCCCATATCTAGGATTGAAATTTAAGAGTGTGCTTCTCTCAAGATTAGTCGATTCTTGAACTAATAGGAAATTTAAAAAAATATATAAATAAAAAAATTGGTTGTTTTAAAAGAAAAACACATTATCTAAGGAGTTAATTAATCACAAATACTCAATTGCACGTTTCTCTTTTTGTTTTTTGTCAAATCAATTGTACATTTCTAATGATGATATTCTTAATTCTTTAGGAGAAAAATTTGTGGCTGATATAAAATCCTGCGCCACTTTGGCAAGCTTCATTTGCATTATAAGCCACTCAACGATTCTAACATATTTATATATTGGGTTATACCAAAGTGCTTAAGGAAATCAAAAACAGTAAGTTTATATTGAATTCAACACTATTTTAATTTTTAAAAAGTCAAACTCATACTTTTTTAATCCAATATTTTAATCTATTCTCTTAACTAATGCCCTAATGGCATCTTTATCATTTCCTTTATATATTTTATTCATAAAAAAATATTTATATAGTATATTATGACCTAACTGAGTCTGCACTTTGCATATGACCAAGCCGTTGACCAAGAAATCCAACAAATTGGAATGATTTGCTAAATTATGCAGTACTAATATTAGTTTTTTACTTTTTTTACCAATACCAATATTAGTTATATATAGTTTTTTTATCCGGTATAAGCCGAACTAATAGTAGTATATAGGCTTAATTGCAGTTTTGGCCCCCTATGTTTCAAGAAGTTGCGATTTTGGCCCCCTAACCAATTAAAATACAAAACAGCCCCCTATGTATTGGATCTTTGGCAGTTTTGGCCCCCTAGACCAATTTGGACTCGGTCAACGCTGACGTGACACTTCA